>TARA_R110002020_G_scaffold138602_5_pt1 | contig 93398 bp, 78 predicted proteins | sample TARA_R110002020 | Tara Oceans TARA_R110002020 (sample SAMEA4396489) | marine metagenome | biome: Westerlies Biome; feature: [MES] marine water layer (ENVO:01000295) within the mesopelagic zone...; material: water (ENVO:00002006), including particulate matter (ENVO:01000060) such...
AAAACCCTTCTAAATATGGGTGTAAATGTGTGTCTAGTTTCATTACATTAGAGCCTTTCAAGGAAGAATTACAATAATAACAAGAAGGAATTAGGTTAAAAAAACTCAAAGCTAAAAATGGATGATGCTTTTGAGAAAAAAAATGATCGAAAGTTGGTCTGATAATCCCTTTTCCTTTCTTACTAATTACTGTGTTTATATAATTTCTATTACAATAAGGACAAGTATTAACATTTAATTCATTAGCTATTTTATAAGCATAATCATCGAATAAGGAAAAATCAATTATACTATTAATTAATAATTTTATATTCGAATCCATCAAAGTTGTCAAACCAACACTATTTTTTACATCATTTTCAGTATTAATAGCAGAGTCAGGACGACATAAGATTAAATCTTCTAAATTTTTATCATCATTTAAATAATTTAGAATATCAAAGATTAGTTGCTCTTGTAAAACTACCCATGGCTCTATATTTGCTCGTAAAACATTAACATATTGAGATTGATTTTCAAGTTTTGAAGTAGCAAGTAATAGTTGATTAGTCAACGTTTTTTTTAAACTACCATGTAATGAGTGCTGTTTCAAATTATTTGAAGCTCCTCTAAAAATAACATTTAATACATTTAAAAAGTAATCACATCTACTCTTTATACTTACCTTAATTTGATTAAAATAATTTCGTGAGATTTTATCTAAATTAACATGTTCAATTTTAATCATTTCCTAATCGCTCTTTTAGCATTCGTAATCTGTCAATTTCCTTATTTCTCATATCAATTATAGAATCTATAACATTATCATCAGATTTACTTGCCACCAATTCAAATAGCTTTGATTGAATAAATGGTTCACCAATTATTTCAATGCGCTTTTTATAATTGTTTTGAAATTCTTCTTTACTAATCCTCTTTGCTATATTTAACTCCTCAATGAGTTGTTCAATTCTTCTTCTCGCAAATTCTCCCATGAGACTGTTTTTGAGAAAAAATGAATTTGTAAATAATTCATGGATATTACTACCAAATGTCTGACTAAAATTTGACTTATCTTCTGGAAGACCATTTTCCTTTAAAAGCATTACATTCTCTAATGGAATATCAGATAAAATAAAAGGGGAATGAGTTATTATTACAATATTGATCGATTTTACGTCTTTCAAATGCAAGGCGGAAATGGCATTCAATAAATTATTCAAAAAAATTCTTTGCATTTCAGGATGTGAGTACAATTCAATCTCCTCTAAAACAATATTTATATAACTATATTTAATCTTATTTGAATTGCCACGAGGCCGTGAAACAGATTCTATATTTGAAATATGATACAAAATAGAGCTAATAGAATAAAGTTGCTGTTTTTGACCTGAGCTTAAAGATTCAAATTCTATTTCATCCTTTCTATTTTCCTTATTTTTATCAGAATCATTCTTATTTTCAAGAAAAATCTTAGTATTGAAAATTGCGGGAGGCAAAAATTCAATATAAGAATTTCCTTTATTTCTAAATTTCTTTATTAAACTTAAATACTCACTAAACTTATAACTACATTGTTTTACATCAATATATTTATATCTTAATAGATTAGCTGCTTGCTTAAATTTTAATACGACATGTGACTTGTCTTTATAAATTTTATCTACCAAAAAATTAATAGGCTTTTGATTAGTCAGGGGGTCTTCAACTTTAGTATCATTAAAATTAATATAATATTTAAAATAAATGCTTATAGCTTTATATATCAAGTATTTTTTTAACTCTAAATAATTTTCTGGTACCTCATATTCAATATTAAATTTTTCTGCTATCCTTGCCCACAAATAATCTTCCGAATACTCTATATCATCTAAACGTATAACTTTCTCCTCTCCCTCAAACACAGAATATTGAATAACCTTTTTTCTGAAATCTTGTTTTCGTAGGGTTAATAAAAATGAATCAAATTCCAATTGATCTAATAAATCATTATAAATAGAATTTGATCCTAACTGAATTAAATTGGTCATTAACCTTGCATGAACTAAATGGTTTTCAGTATTTATATCAATATTACCATGTTTTCTAAAAGGATTTAATACTAAAGGTGTTTGATAACCATCATTCTTGTGAAAAACCTTTTCTAACCATTCCTCATCTTTTCTTTGCATTGGATTATAAGCATAATGCGAATAGTTAGTAACGATAGAGTAAAACAATCCTTCAAAATTACTATGACTTAGTTCAACCTCTTCCAATAAGGCGCCCGTTACTGTTCTCTCTGTATAAACTACTACAGAATCCCCTTCACATAATACTCTATAAATTCTGTCCGTTTTAAAGATCAACTCACCATAAACCCCATCTATCTTTTTTATTTCAACTTTAGGATTACCAATTTTTTTAAAAAATTTGTGCGAAATATTATTTATGATTCTTAACATTAACTCAATAACGGAGCTCTTACCAGATCCATTCTTGCCTACAATTGCCGATACATTTATATCAGGTTTTCCTGTATTAAAAAAATGATCAGGTAACTTACTTTCTCTAATCAATTCATAATTAGGATCAAATCTATATTCAGAAGAAAAATAGTAATACTCTCCTATCTTTAAATTATTTAAAAATGTTTTTTTTAAGTTTTTTAAGGGTCTGATTGCAATTAATTTCATTAGCAAATATTTCTTTTTGATAAAAACCTATTTTTTTTTACATGCATAAAAATTTAAACTTTAAAGCTTTTCAGATAAAAGAAACCCAGTATTATTAAATTCCTAATGACAAAATGGTATATTTTACTTTATGGTATATTTAACCATTATAATCACTTAAACCGAATTTGTAGGTTTATTTTAATCTTCAAAAGATCATCTTTTCTATAAAGCCAGCCGTAGTTATAGTTTTTGCCGGACGCCCTTGGTCTTCCCGGAAATTTGGCATCCTCCCCTGTTGACGGCTGCTCAAACTTTGTGTTATTTAATAAATAGTTTCTAAAAAGATTGAAATCATAGATATGAAAACAGACTATATCCCCGTCTTTCTTAGCGATGATAACACCGCCAAAGGAATCGTATTCTCCAAGCCAAGGCTTTTCGGAAGTCATACCCATAGCAGCTTCCGTTAGGAATCTTTTTAGTTTGTACTCATATAGCTTTTGCTCACTAGCCTCACCACCATAAAAATTCATGGGATCCATCTCTTCTAATATTGCTGATATTTTTGTCAGAGAAGAATCTCTAAATACCCATCTATAATACAATGACCAACCAATTATTTCCGGTAAATCCCCATCAATCATTTTTAGATTTTTCCATAGCTGATTGGATTGGATCTTTTCAAATTTCATTTCACAACCCAGCTGCTGTAATTCTTGAAGACGAAAAGTGAGTTTTGACATTCTACCTTCCGGCTTGTAAGTTCTGGCATTAAAGTCTTCTATCGTCTCTTTTAAACCATCTACTGTAGAGAAAATAAAATTGTTGCCTACGCCAGTATTGAATAAGGTAGAATTTCCGCCGATTAGGGATTTTATGCTAAAACCAAGATCAGTTTCTGTAGCTAGCCTATGATCATAGATTTTTAACTGAATATCTGACTTTACACTACTATCAGCTTTTAACTTATTGATATGAGAAGTTTTTAGAAAATCTTGAACTTCCAAAATTGGGAAGGAACTACCCTTGCCTTTTAGAATTCCATTGTACAGCAATTTGGATATCTCGCTAAAATCAGAGAATGAAAACTCACCAATCTGCTCATTTGACTGATTATTTTTCTTATAAATTTTTATGCTATCATTTCTATCAAACTCAAGATTATATTGACTTTCACTTTTATAAGCCTTTACAATTTCATATACATTGCTGAAATCTTTCTTTAGATTAACATCAGACTGAAAAAGGTTGCCCTCAGCTAGAAGCGTTACTAAAACGTATAATTCGCTCCACTCGCCTTTATTTCCTTTGAGCATTATATTATTTCTTTTATAATCCTTTCCGCAGTAGCCCTGATCGCCGGCACGGCCACTGAATTACCAAATTGTTTGTAAGCTGACGCATCAGCCACAGGGATTACATAGTCATCCGGAAAACCTTGCAGTCTAGCCCATTCTCTGGGAGTCATTTTTCTTATTCCTAGGCGATTTACTTCTCCTTTGATATGTGTGATAGGGGTGAAATCTTCCAGCCTGTCGTCATACACCAGGTTGCGTTCTCTACCCATTCCCCCACAAACAACTGCATTTGCAATCCCATCATCAGGAATGATTTCATACCCAAAGCCGTTTCCCTTACCCTCATGTCTGGCTTTATGCTCCTTGAGGGTTTTTAGGTATTGGTTAGAAAGGTAATATTTCACAGAAACCACGGTTTCTTCCTTGACATCTTCAAAAGAAACCACTTTATCCAAAGGCTCAGGATATTCAAATTCAGAAATCCCTAAATCTTTTCTGAATCCTACAATGAAGATCCTCTCTCTGTTTTGAGGGACACCAAAATTCTTGGCATTCATGATTTGTGGATCAGGAACGTAATATCCTAGATCTTCTCGAAGCACATTTAGAATAGTAGCTAGGGTTCTTCCTTTATCGTGGTTGCGGAGACCTTTTACATTCTCCAGAAAGAAGGCTTTTGGTTTTTTTCTTTTAATGATCTCGGCAACATCAAAAAAGAGTGTTCCTCGAGTGTCTTCGAAACCACCTCTTTTACCTGCAATCGAAAATGCCTGGCAAGGAAATCCTGCACAAAGCAAATCAAAGCCATCAGGTATAAATCTCTTTGTTTCTTCCTTGGTAATATCTCCAAAAGGCACCTCTCCAAAATTGGCTGCGTAAGTTTTCTTAGCCTGTTCATCCCACTCACTGGTAAAAACACACTTTCCTCCCAAACTTTGCATCGCAAGCCTAAATCCACCTATTCCAGCGAATAGATCAATGAATTTGAATTTTGGTTCTTTTGGTTCAGGAAAAGGCACTTTATTTTTAAAATCAAAAAGCATGTATTGAAGTGCTTCCTCTGCTACTTCGTAGGTGATCTCTTCTTCAGGAAATTTATATTCAAGAGCATATTTTACATGCTTGACAGCTTCCTTCTTATAAAACTGCGAAATACCGTTTTTACTATTATGCAAGTAATGGGTAAGGGCTGCTTTCCCATAATCAGAGGGTTCCACTACCCGCACTTTGAACTTCTGGCCAAAAACCTCTTCAATTGATATTTTCTCCTTTAACTTCATTCTTGGTCTATTGAGCATTTTGAAGAGATTCTTTCTCTTCATTTAAATCTAAAAATAAGATAGTCCAAATATATCTAATCTCTAATAACACTCTCCCATCCTATTACAGAATATTAGGACATTGTCACAGATTGTCAATTCTATTATGAATACTTACTGATTTCATCCAGAACCTTTTTGATACTTGCTCCCAACTCCCCCTTCACCTCAAAATCCCAAAACCTCAATACAGTCCAACCTTTTGACTGATAGTAGGAATTGACTTCCTGATCCCGCTGCATATTCCGTTCGATCTTGGCTATCCAAAATTCTTTGTTAGACTTGATAGTATTTTTCCGATTCTCCCAATCATAGCCATGCCAGAAGGAGCCATCTACAAAAATGACGAGTTTGTATTTCTTCAGGCTGATATCCGGCTTACCAAGTAGTGGCTTCTTTGGAGTTTTATATCTCACTCCTGCCTGCCATAAGGCTTTCTTCAAAAGTTTCTCAGGTTTGGTATTCTTCCCTTTAATCTGAGACATTTGAACAGATCTGGCTTCAGTGGTGTAAAAGCCATTCTCCTCGCAGAAATGTGGGATTGCTATTTTGGGTCGTATGTAGGATTTATTCTTATTCAAAGAGTTCTTTGATCTGAATTTCTAAGACATTGGCGAGTTTGGCTATTACCTCCAGTGAAGCATTCCGCTTTCCCTGCTCAATCCCTGATACATAGGATCTATCCAATCCCGAGCCAGAAGCCAACTGTTCCTGAGACATTCCCCTAAGCTTTCTAATTTCTTTTATCCTTAAGCCGAAATTTTCTTTTACGTCCATTGAAGATTTTTACTCTATATTTATGTTGATTATAATCAACATTTTTAAAATATTTATTATCTTAAGATAGCTTCATTTGGTACTAAAAATAACAAAATCTTATGTTCCTAGACTATCTACCTCATCCCCTTCCTGAAAATTGGCTTATTAGCGAAATAGATCAGGACAACGAATACCTGGAATTCCTTGGACATAATGGAGAATTCCTGGTGTCAATCATGAAACATGAATACGACAATCCTAAAAAGCCTTACTACCTAAGCTTAACCCAACTAAAGGGGATTCTTGGACGATTTGATTTTGAAAGTCTGGATTGGCCAGAATGGTTTCAAGCTGAAAAAGAGGCTTTGGAATCAGCATTGAAACTGATGGAATGGATAAACCAGAACTATGGGACTTTTGACCCGGTAACCAATTATGTGCTGGTGTCCTTGGGAACTGAGGAAAGGATAGATTCCATTAGAAGACATTTTGATGGAAGGATTATGGTTCAGGAATTCCAAAACCGCAAGTTGGTATTTAGGGAAGTGAATTTGACATGGGGAGCAGACTCACATGCTGAGGCGGCTTTAAAAGCGATTAATTAGCTATACGAAGCTCAGGCTTTTGATACGGAAGATCTAGTGGTCGGATATCTATGCAATGAAAAATTCCAGTTGATAGATGATCTGAGACCCGCAGTTTTGGATCGGATAAAGAAAAGTACGGTTGTAAATTAAGAAGTCAAGATCTATGAAAGCACTTGAAGAAATCCCCTTTAAGCCCGAGAAAGGTCATTTGGTCAAGTTTCACACGCCATATCCTGAAGAAGACCCAAGTCAGTTGTACTTACTGTTAGAGGTAAAGGATTATGATCATTTTGATACGCCTTGGGCAGATATTCTGGCATTGGGTACAGGATTTTCTTTTCCCTCTATCAATATGGTGAAGCTGGAAGATCTGGAAGTGGTGGAATGGAATACCGAAGAGTTGTTAGGTAATTATGGAGCTGTCCTCAAAGAAGACGGTTCGAAAGTTCCGGGAAAAATCATTCAGATTTCAACTGATGGAAACAATAAAGAACCACTTGGGAATTTAACCATACACGCACTTATCAGGGATGATAAAGGTGAAGAGCACAATGGAAGGTTGTTAATGGATTCTTTGAGGTGATTTGTTTGAAGATGGAATTCCAAAGTATTATACTAATAGATTATTTCCGAAGTCAATTCTATTTTGGTATATCTAATGGAAGATAAGGTATATTCTTTTACGTAATTCCTGCATATTTGTATTGTTAGGTCTGATCAAGCCTCTTTCAGAAATGAAACGTAATCAGATAAAGAATTGGCCCCTATTTAGGGGCCTTTTATATTTAAGAGATCTTTTAGTAATCCTATGTGAATATTGGCAAGGTTTTCATTCTACAGAGAGTTTTTGGCTAAAGTTGGAAGCAGTAGAGATCCACTTATTGGAATGAGCTAAGGGCGCATTCCTATTGAATCGTTAGCTACGGTTTCACCTGAAAATTGGCGTAGTGGCATTCGTATTTTCTATAAATATCAAGCAATCAAAGTGTTTGATCAAAGGAATGAAATAAATATCTGTTTCTTTCTCTTTCCCATACCCGACCAATTTGGTGGGTCCGATAATGGCATCTGGGCTCAGTTCCTTCTTTAAAATTGACGTATCAACAATGGTAGAACTCCCCATTTCAGCGAGTTTATTTTCCCAGAGCTCGTATTCGCTAGACAGCAATTTTTCGGTTTTTAGTTTCTCTATATAATCATGATCTCGATGAATATATTTCTCACCCATATAGGAATAGGTTCCTTGTAATGTCAAAAGCCCTACTGCGTAGTAATCCTCCTTAAACTCCTTTTTGAGATAATAGCCCATCAATCCGATTTCATTATCTGAAATGACTTCTTTGGATATATGAGCATTGTGAGCCCAAACGATGATTTTGTTGTCTGATTGATTGGCTAAATAAGAGATTCTTTCAGCCATTATTTCGTCCCTGCTCTGAATGGGCTGCTTATCCTTAAGATGGACATAATTGATGTAAGAGTTTTTTCCATTGAACAAAATCTCCTCGAGGGAATCAGTCAGTTTTCCTGAAACTTTCAACTGATTTTCAATGGCTAAAATATCATTGTAAATCCCATTTTTGAGATTGATTTCTTTCTTCCCGTCATCAGTTTCACTAGTTGAAATATTCAATTCAAGGTGTTTGAGAAGATTATTCAATTTTATATCCTTCATCGGTGCAACTTTGTCACTCAGCAATTCATAGAAGGCCCAGAGTGAATCATCGCAACCTTTAAATTCTACAGCATACTTAGTTCGATTGTCCTTATACCATTGCAAGAAGGATTTCATTTCTTCAGTCTGGTAAATAGAAAACAGATGTTTCCGCATCAGACTGTCTATTGGACTGGTATCCAATTCCTTGTTAAATACTTCGATATCATCATAGGGACTTTCCAAAACCACCAGATTGAACCCTTTTTCCTGGATCAATCTTTTGGTAATTATTTCTCTGAGTTGATAAAACTCTGAGGTACCATGGGTACTTTCTCCAATTGCCACTATCTTTTTGTCCCCTACTTTGGCGATCAATTCGTCCAAACTTTTATGCCAGGTTTCGGGATTAGAAATGTCCATTTGAACAGAGGATTTTGATAATGCTGAGGATAGGTCTGCCGTATTGAAGTCTTTCAATGTTAACCTCTTGGTTTCTTCTAAGGTCTGAATGTCTTTACCATCAATTTTCACCATAAAATCGTCAAACCAGGCAGTTCCTCCCTTGCCCAAAATCCCTCCAACATAGATATATTTTGCATTGGGTGGATAGGGTACTTTTACTGAATATTCTGTCCAATCACTACTACCTCTGATATGACGATTTTGCATACTTTCAAAAACCAAATGATAACCACTTTTTTCGCCATCAATCCACATGATCAATCCAACATAGTCTTTTACTTTTTCATATTTTATCCTGCCAGTTAGTTCTATTGTGTCTCCAGCATAATTGGCTAGGAATCGATTCATAATGAATCCGAATTTCCCGTTTTCATCTGAGACAACCTTCCCCACAATATTCCCATCGCTTTCTTTTTCCCCTTTTATGATGTCGAAACCACCATATTTATACCAACCCTTAGGCATTGATTGCTCAGCTGAGTCAAACTCATTGAAGTTTAAATTGAACTTGTTTTGGGCAGTAGAGACCAGAGGGGAGCCCAAAATACATAAGAGGAAAAGGTAGAATTTCAAAATGCGCATATTGATTTAGTAGGATGCTGACCACCGATAAAAAATCCTTGATTAACTGATCTTTATTTATTTATAACTCATTGTTAAAAGGCTTTCAAGAAGGATTCGGCTCTAAAGTAGAGAATAGGAAAGGTTAGTTAGTTCCTTTTAAAATCATTTAACTAAAAAGTAGTCCTGCACTTTACCCCATTTCTTTACCAAGCATCGGTAAAGCTATCGGCAGGGTGATTATGAGCTCTAGAATTTAATAAGAGCAGTTTGGCTAAAGCCCGAATAATTGAATGACCCTCTCACTAGGAATGGGCTAAAGCCGCATTCCTAGTGATGGGATAGTGGGATAATGATATTAGGAATGAATAAAAGCCACATTCCTAGTAATGGGATAGTAATTCAGGAATTGCCTTAAACCCTAATTCTATCTCAATGGAGAATTCATGAAATCGGACCCCATCAATTCCCTCCATCTTTAGATGGAGGATATATAAAAATCCGGCAGACAATTTCCGGCTTTAGCCGAATGTTTGAATCCTGTGTTTTTTGGCTAAAGCCGGGGTTGGGGGGATAATCGAAAATAGGAATGGGATTTTGGAATGAATAAAAGGAATGGGCTAAAGCCACATTCCTAGTGATGGGATAGTGGGATAATGATATTAGGAATGAATAAAAGCCGCATTCCTAGTGATGGGGATTTTGGAATAATGTTATTAATGAATTAAAACCGCCCTCCTAGTGATGGGATAGTAATTCAGGAATTGCCTGAAATCTTAATTCTATCTCATTGGAGAATTCATGAAATCGGATTTCATCAATTCCCTCCATCTTTAGATGGAGGATATATAAAAATCCGGCAAACCATTTCCGGCTTTAGCTGAATGTTTAAATCCCGTGGTTTTTGGCTAAAGCCGGGGTTGGCGGGAGAATCGTCTATAGGAATGGGCTAAAGCCGCATTCCTAGTGATGGGATTTTGGAATGAATAAAAGGAATGGGCTAAAGCCGAATTCCTAGTGATGGGGATTCTGAAGACGGGCTTAAGCACCATTCCAGTTTAAGCCATCGGTGTGACGAATTAATAGGAAGGAAAAATGGTATGTATTTACTTGATTATTGGTTTAAAGCGATAGAAAACTTTTGATATTCCTCCTGATGGAGTTCTTCAATTACACTTTCAATTTCCTTTTCCTCCAATAGGGTATAAAGTTCTTTTTTCTGAGAGTAGAAGAGGTTTAAAAGAGTTTCCTGCTCGGAGCCTGCCTTAGGCTTTTTAAGCATCAATTTGAACTTCCCTGATTTGAGACCTTTCGCTTCACTATAGCCCTTCAAAGCCGCGACCAGTATTTCGAATGAATTAAGCGTCAAGCTAATGTTTGTCATAGAATTGGTAAAGTCCACCGTTTCCATAGCCATCACTGCTCCGTTCTGCGCAATTAGATTTACAAAAGTATCACCATTCAGCCCAGGGAGCTGGTAAGGATCCAATTTCAATCCTACATCTGCTTTATCCTTAATAGGATATTTCTTCAGAAGACTTTGGATGTGGGTATGAAAATTTGGTTTTGGATTAACATCAGCCAGATCAGTATCCCCTACCCAGTTTTGATATAATTTCTGAAATGATTCCTCATTGATTTCAAAATTGAGTTCCTGAGCTGAATCAAACAATAGCGAGTTATTGGCGTATTTTTTCAAATACTCAAAGTAGTCTTTGCCAAATACTGGATTCTGAAAATCCACCAAACCTGAATAGGATGGTGATTTTTTGTTTTCGGTATTTACTTTTTCACCAATCTGGGAAAGGGTAGCTTTGGCAAGTTCATAAGAAACTGTTCCAAGAACCTGCTTTACTAATTTGAGTTTTTTCTGGGAATAGGCATACCAAACCTTTTCTGGTGTTATCACCAGCAGGCCAATGAGAACCTTCTCGTTTCCGAAAGATCCCAAGGAATGGAATATGGGCACAAAAAAACTAGTCATATTAACGTAGCCTATCTTTGATCAAATATCTTGCCCTTTGAACACGAGCTTCATCGATCAGGAAGTTGATGAGGCGCTGAGGCAAATGTTTTGGAACTTCCCATTCGACCGGAATTTGAGCATATGCCTGATTGACAATTTCTTCAATGCCGGAAAGGGAGGACAAAGGTAAGAAATTATCAACAATTTGGTGCAAATCCTCTTTGTTCAACAGCTTATAATACTTCTGAAAATAAGGACTTTCCGGCAGTTTATGTGCAACTTCAGGTAGAAAAGAAGGGTTGAGAATTCTCAGTTTGGTCACACCTCCAAAACAAAAAGCATGATCAATGGGAACCCAGGTAAATTTCACCTGCTTATCAATTAGTCGGGCATGTATCAATAGATTATAGTTTGCCAATCCTTCTCTATTTACTCCCCTGTCCACATTATCCACCCACAAATCGAATAATGCTATTTTTATCAAAAGATATGGGTCAATAAACTTTTTAAGTAGGCTTCTTTTAGATATGCCCGTCAGGCTAGTTAGCAATTCTGTGTCTTGCAACCACTTAACAGCCAAGACCCAGGTCTTTTGTCGTAGAAGTCTTTTATTGAAAAATATTTTTTTGCTATCCAGGTGTAGGGGATCCACTTCCATCAGAGCTATTTCTGGACTACGGATACCTAGCCACGACAAGAGATCATGGCTCACCAATTCATAAAAAAGACAGTCTATTTCCTCCCGTTGGAGTTGGGTGAGGTATTTGCAAATGTAAATGTCTCCATCATCTGCTTGAATTTTCAATGGGTGGTGCCCGTCTGTCTCAAGTTCTTCAATAAAAAGTTGGGATTTAATACGACGTACAAGCATTCAAAAACTACAAATAAAAATTTAGAACTCAGTTAAATTAAGCAAATGGCTAATCTTTTCCTAAAAAACGCATAAGGTTCCACTCCTGCCTAAGTTGATCTCTGAGGAGTTTTTTGTTCCAGAAGATTGTGGTTGCCAAGGTTATTTTCATAAAGTGGTTTGTGGAGACACAAACCACGGCAGAAAGATATAATTCTCAATAGGAATGTGCTAAAGCCACATTCCTATTGACTAACAAGGTCAAATAAAAGTCAAAACAGAATCCCATCAATTCCCTCCTGCTTCAGCTGGAGGTTTAAAAATATCCGGCAGACAATTTCCGGCTTTAGCCGAATGATTGAATCTCGTGGATTTTGGCTAAAGCCGGGATTTGGGGGATAATCGAAAATAGGAATGGGCTAAAGCCACATTCCTAGTGATGGGATTTTGGAATGAATAAAAGCCACATTCCTAGTGATGGGAAGCATTCTTTCGTTTTTAGAATAGGAATAAGCTAAGGCGCAATTCCTTTTGAATTAAATAAAGAACATAAATCAAAACAGATCCCATCAATTCCCTCCTGCTTCAGCTGGAGGTAGATGTAGACTACCAGATCGGAAAAGAATCGAATCAATTCACGCCTTTTTTAGATGGTTGTCTATAAAAAACATCTTGTAATGCTTCCCTTATTCCCAAACTGTATAATTTCTGATGATCTCGGGATGGATAGACCCGATTGGAGAGAAAGATGTAGGTGAGCTTATTTTCGGGATCTGCCCATACAAAAGTTCCAGTGAAGCTAGAATGGCCGAAACTAGCTGGGCTTGCCAAAGGGGAAGGATAAGCTTCTGCCAATGGAAGCTCGGAGTTATTGAAGTAAGGTTTATCAAAACCCAATCCACGACGGTTATCGTTTTCTGGAAACTGTACTTCGGTAAATTCTTTTACAGTTTCGGTTGAAATAAGCTGCTGACCATCCACCTTGCCATAATTCTGATATAAAAGCATCAATTTGGCCAAGTCGTCGGCCGTACCGAACAAACCAGCATTGCCAGAAACCCCACCTTTCAGCGCTGCGTTTTCGTCATGAACCCAACCATTTACCAAGCTTTTTCTAAAGAGAGAATCTACTTCGGTGGGAACAATGGCGTTTGGGAAATTTTTCCATGTGGGTAAATATCCTAAGGTATGTGCACCTATGGGTTTGTAGAAATTCTCTTGCAGATAGGTTTGATAGTCCCTTCCTGTGAGTTGCTCGATCAAACTCGGGAAAATCAAAAAAGTGAGTCCCGAATACAGGTACTTCTTTTCGGCTGAGACTTCGGATCGATCGATGATCCGGTTCATCTTCCTTTCAAAACGATTGTTGATATAAATCCCCTCGTATGCTTGGCCTAGGAAACGCTTATTGGATGAATCATGCACAACTCTTTTTTTGATCTTGCCATTTTTCTTTATCACTTCATTCAAAAAAACGATGTAGGGGATTAACCCTGCTTGGTGAGCCAAAATCTCCCGGAGTGTGAGGTCTTTTTTATCTTTTTGCTTTCTCCACGGCTCCCAATAGGTACTAAACGGTTTGTCTAAATCAAGTTTTCCCTCGTCCACCAACTTCATCAAGGCAGGTAAAGGCCCTGCAATTTTGGTCACCGAAGCCAAATCATATAAGTCGTCCAATGCGACAGGCTGAATGCTGTCGTAGGTATGATACCCGTAAGCTTTGTGAAAAATAACCGTATCATTCTTGGCTACTAAAACCTGTGCTCCCGGAAAAGCCAAACTGTCGATTCCCATTTTCATCAGGGAATCAACTTTATGTTGGATGTAAGCTTTATCAAATCCCATTTGAGATGGGCTGGCATGAATCAATTCCCGCTGGGCAAATCCAAGTTGAATCAGGGTGATAATTAAGAAAAATGATATCGAGATTTTTTTCATTCTGGAAGAGTTTGCTTTAAAATTATTGAAAAATAAGCAATAGGAATGGTGTGAAGGGGAATTCGTTTTCATTTGGCTAAAGCCGGGGTTGGGTGGGGAATCGAAAATAGGAATGGGCTAAAGCCACATTCCTAGTGATCGGAGGTAATCTTTCGTTATTAGAATAGGAATTAGCCAATGCGCAATTCCTTTTGAATTTGATGAAAACCATTAGATCGAAACAGAATCGCATCAATTACCTCCTGCTCCAGGGTTGGGGAGATATTTCAAAATAGGAATGCGCTAAGCCGCATTCCTAGTGATGTGTTGGTTTTTCGGCTTTATGCTAATCATTGAATTTCTGGAACCCGTGTTTTAAGATGAATTCCTCATGTTCTTCCTGAAATGATTTCTTTCTATGATGTTGCTCTTGATTCTCGATGTACTTTCTAACTTTCGGAAGAATTGATTCTGATACTGAGACACCATAATATTCATCTTGCCATTCAAATTTCTCGTCAGTCAGTTGGTGTTTATTTATCCAAAAAGATGATTCGCCTTTAACTAACTGCATTATTTTTTGGATAGTTTGATCTGTTCCCAAGGAGATCAGGCAATGACAATGGTCTGAATATCCACTCACGAAGTCGACGAATATCCCTTTCTCCTTAGCATTTTGACGGATGTGGTCCCACACTTTCATTCTTAATTCTCGAGTATTCAGATAAGAAAATCGGTTTTTAGTACTCCATATGAAGTGGATGTAGACTTTGATAAATGGCATGGCTGAAAAATTTAAAAAGGTCAATTAATTTAATCTTTGTCGAGAACAAATACTATAGATCTTTGAATTTGGCTAAAGCCGGGGTTGGGGGGATAATCGTCTATAGGAATGGGCTAAAGCCACATTCCTAGTGATGGGATTGTGGAATCATATGAGCAATGAAATAAAATGCATTCCTAGTGAAGTATTGTGAGATAATGATATTAGGTATGAATAAAAGCAGCATTTCTAGTAATGGGAATCAATCTTTCGTTTTTGGAATAGGAATAAGATAAAGCGATATTCCTTTTGAATTTATGAAGACCATTAGATCGGAAAAAGAATCCTATCAATTCCCTCCTGCTTCAGCTGGAGGTTTTAAAAAAAATCCAATTCAATTCTGCTTAAGCCAATTTTACTTCCTTCTTCCTGCGGGTCGGTCCAAGCGAAATAGACCTTACCACCATGAATTTCCATCTGCGGAAAGCCACTATTTCTGGCTGGATCCATGGTAGTCACTTTTCGGATAGGGAAATCATCGCCTGCTTTATTTACCTTTCGAACATACAGAAAGGTGGAATCATTTTCCATTCCCATCCAGGAAACCAATCCATTTTCCTCATCCAAAAGTGCTACATCTACCCTACCCATGTCGCCGGATTTCCCGATAAGTTGTGGAGCTGAAAAACTTGCTCCAGCATCTGAAGAAAATGCAAGCTTCACCTGCGCGCTTTGGTTTACATCGGTGAACCAGCTTACCAGAACCGTTTTGCCTGAGGCTGCGACTTTTGGACCATTCACCGGACAGCCCTTAATTTCCCAGCCATCTGGAGAGATGATCATAGGCTCAGTCCAACGCCCATCCACCAATCTGGTAATGGCAATATCCCGAATCTCCCGATCGGATCGGTTTCTGTACACTACCACTGGCCCCAGCTCCGTCATCGCAGCGGAGGTCTGACAACAGTCGCAGGTGCGAGCATCCAAAAGCTCGTCCCATAGAACTTTCCCTTCCAAATCCACCTCTCCAGCACGTATGGACATGGCACCATTGTTGCCTCCATGATCATGCCCTTCTCCGCCAGTGTTCCTACCATCTAGCCAAGTAATGAAAAATGTGCTGTCACTGCTTGCTATAGAACTAACAAATCCATGTTCCGTGAAGGTACTATCACGATGCAAAGGAAGTCCGGTATTCCAGCTTGCTTTGCCTTGGGGCAAGACATTTAACTTGACATCATATGCATAGGTATCCGGAGCCGATTTTTGGAGATTATGTACTAATAAGTTTCCCTTGTTTTGGGTAATGGCGGGAAAATCAGCCCAGTTTATAAACCAGTCCGAACCTTCAGTAATGAGCTGGGAACTGCCAAACTGATCCTTTTCGAATTGGGAATAGAAGACCCCATAAGTAGTATCATTGAGCTTCCCTACATAGGAAAGGAGAAGATTTTCTCCATCAGAGTTTAAACTAGGAAACGAGGTGCCTCCAGTTCCAGGAAAATTAAGGATTTCAAACAGAGGTTCAGGCGCTATGTTTTTTTGGCAAGAAAGTAAAAAAATTAGAGGGAGAAGGGAAAGCAGTTGTTTCATCCCTCTAAAGTATGAAATGGGGAATTCAAAATAGGCTTACTAACCAAAGTCAGTTAGATTTTCGAGAATGATTCCAAGAAAATTGATGTATGAAAGCCTGAGTCCTAATAGTTTGCTTTACTCATCACAATCTCTCGTTCTTTTCTTTTTTGACCTTTATTATCCTTCTACGGAAAATTAGATAGATGATAAGAATCACTATCGGAATCACCAGAAAGATAACTAAGTCACTGGTTTCTGATAAGTCTACTGGGCCAGTTGGCTTGGGTACATCTTTTGGCACTTGGGAATATGAGATGCATGGAACAAGGATCAGTGCCAATAGTAGACTGAATACGGTGGAGATATAGTTTAAGAAGTTGTTCATCATTACTGGTATTAGGTTATTTTAAATCAGAAATGTATTCAAACTTAAAATTGGTAAGCGATTATACATAATACCACAAATTTCAATCCGATCATGTGTTTTGGTTTTGAAATCGCAATCTCATCAGCTAACATTCACTCAAGAACCTTTATTTCGTCAAAGAGATTTTTTGAGCTAGATAACAGCTATAGTTTAAAGAGAGTATTGGGTGAATATTTCTACTCTCAGCATATTCACTTGAATGAACTAAGCTAAAACTAGGCTTTGTATAAAACTGAAAATTAGACTTCAATTTCAATTTGAACTATAGCATTCCTGTAGATTCCTAAGAGATCATTAGCATAATTGTCAATTCATAGCAAGCAAGCCAACGCGTTTGATCACTTTTTAGTGAGGTCAACTATTACTATGTACTATGAAGGAATCAGCTTATTTTGAGACTCAGGTTCCATTAATTTTGATATTGGTCTATCAAAAAAGGTGCATCTGGTTTGCCAATAGCCTCATATTTATTAGTAAAAGTTGATTTAACCCTTCTTGATTTGATGAAGTAGGGCAACCAAATAAATAAACCTATGATACCTCTAGCAAGATCTCTTGGGGAGGAAAAAGAACCCAGTTCATGGAAATATTGCTGAAGAACATAAGCCTCAAGAAGTAAAGAAGCCACATTCACAGAAATAAAAATAATATAAAGTTGAGGAGCTCCAGTTCTTAACTTGAAAAAGAAAATTGCTGTAATAATTGAGAAAGCGAAAAGGCCTATTAGAAAAATAAAAGAGATTCCATAATACACTAATAAACCAGTAGTATAACCGCTGACATTTTCCCATGTGGAATCAGAAAAATACCCACCTTCTATCAAGTTATATAGGATCAAAAGTGGAGTTGTTACTAAGGAAATAGCAGGAAACACTAACCAACCTCCTATCCCATCATATTTACTGATTGCTAAAGGTTCTGGATTATATGTAATATAAAGCTGATACCCAAGATAAAAGAAAGCACCTAAAAAAAGCAGACTCGCGAGAATAGCGAAAATACTAGATGAACCACCTGAGTTTGGGCTATGAGTTAAAAAGAAGCTAAGTTCTTCCTTAATTTTGCTTTTGACTTCCAATAATTTGCTTACTTCAGACCCTACAATACTGGATTGTAGTATATTCAATTTATGATTAATTTGAATGATATTGCCCTCTCCGACTATCTCGTTTTCATAGGTTAAGGCATCGGATTCAATTCGGGTTTTATAATCCTCTACTGGCCAATAACTAGGCATAATTAATTTGGTACTTAAGGAAAAGCTTTCCAACTGACCAACATAATAATCCATTTCTCTACTTGGAGATTGAGGGAAATTCAAGCGGGAATTCATTTCTAAAGGGTAAATTTCAGCATAAAGATCTTCTTCATCCTCTTTAGATTTTTCCCAAAAGTCATCTATAGCATATCTTTCAATGGTGGTAACTACATTGGAAATGCTACGGTCAGAATCTAAGAATTCTATGGGCGATACAGATTGGATACCCGGGTATAATCCAGAATAAAAATTTAAGTAGGTTTTAGAAATTTCATCTACAGTACTATTCATAAAATCTGATCTCACCTCATCGGCTCTTCTACCTCTATATTCTGTTTTAATCTGTAAAGTAGCCTTACCTAGCATATCGCTGACAGTGAATATTTCTTCTACTTTTTGACTGGCATTATGAGAAGTTGGAATAGTAAACAGGTCAGTATTTCCAGGCTTCAAAATCAAACCACTTTTGTAATCAGGGAAATAAATATCTGTAAGATTTCCCCCTTGCCCTGAGATAGTAGGATCCACAAAGAAATCCTCTCCATTCCAGGTGTAAGTGACAACACAATGATCAAACGTGGCAGCATTTGCAGAGAAAGCGGCAATATTATCCTTCCACTGCGTATTGACAAGCATGGGATACGCCTCTAACCCCTCATTCCTTAGCAAGGCCACTAGCAATAAGGATTTGTCTTTGCAATCGCCAAACTTCTGATTGAATACTTTTAACGGGGCATTTGGAAGGTAGCCACTCATACCGGACTCTAACCCCAAGTACCTAACATCATCTTGAACATATCGGATAATACCTGTAATCCGAGCGATGTTATCTTTAATTTCTGGAAGTTGCTTAGTTATTACCTGAATATCTTTCTCCGAATAGTTATAAAGAGGTAAGGCCCAATCTACCACTGCCTTCCAGTCTTCGAAAGTTGAATAGGATGTGAGCGGATATAGGGCCGACCAATAAGGAACATTGGTGTCAAAACTGAGGGCTTCCAGTCCGCTGTGTTGCCATTCGTAAATATCTAGACCATTTAACTTAGACTTCTCAGGTTTGTAATTATGGCCTTTTGCATGGATTTGAAGATTTTGTCCTTCTGGCACAAGAACCCTGTAATTAAACAATTCAACTTTGGAATAAAACTTATGATATAAAAATCCTGAATACTGATCCCCATATACAGGATTAAAGCCTTTCAACGTAAAGCTGTAATCAATAATATCATTTTTCTGGACATCTGTGAGATGTAATAAGGCACTGATGGCACCATCATAAATATGCCTATCTGAACTACTCTCTTTTTGTAAAAACTTGAAATCTTGGGGTTTTAGCTTATTGATAGGATTTCCATTTCTATAAATAATGACCTCATGAACTTCCAACTTTTGATAGCTAGGATCATAATCAATTTGAATATCAGAATTTCCTTGGATACCGTCGGGCGTTAAAACCTGCATGGCATACCGTACAAAAACCTCCTTTTTTTGTAGATTCTTTTGTTCTTCAACCAGCAAATAGCGGTACCCTTCCCCAATTTCTATTTCTCGCTGCTCATCAAAATTTACCCCATAAGTCTCTACCCAATCTGGCGCCTTTGTTACGTTGATTTTTTGGGCATGACTCAAATAATTTAGGCTAATAAATATCGATGCGAGTAGAAATATTCTCTTCATAAATCCTATTGGAACTAAAATGATAATGGAAATATACTAGTTTAAACCCCACTTTCTAATACTTTTCAACTTGTAGTCTAAATTTATTTTTTTGATTGATTTAGCTAATTGATTTTTAGACTTATAGATTATTATGATTATCCGCAATGATGCCAGTCACCTTAGATACTTTGCTTATCAGATTGGAAGACCGATGACCGAAGACTCCCGTAGTGGCGGGACAGGCAGAAGTGGCCTCAAATCTTAAGTCTAACAGATCTTACATTGCTTTTGCCACCATACTGATGGAAAAGCGGATATACCTATAGATTATAAAAAACATATCAGAAGAAAGGTGGAAGGGGTTTCAATCCATACTGGTAAATTCTAGGAGTGCATCTGACAGGTGTTTCAAATACTAGTTGCAAACTGAGGACTTTTTACCTCACAGTGCCGAACTAACTACCTTTTTATCATCACACAAAAATAATTATTCCAAGGTATTTTTTAATTAAAACATCAATTAGGACTTCCTATAATGATTTACAACCATTTAATAGAACTACTGGAATAATAGTTGGCTTACGTTTCACTACAACACCCCCACAAACCAACTATGAATAAGACTACCGCCTATGCTTTGCTATTTTGCTTTGCATCGGGTTTAGCCTCAGAAAGCTTAGCAAAAAGTAACGCTGCAACCTTTCTACAGGATACTATCCCCGCTAGAAACACTATCTCTGCCTCTGAATCAACAAACACTATTGTCACAGGAACGGTGAGCGATACAGAAGGAAATTCACTCCCCGGTGCCACTGTTCAACTCAAGGATTCTGACTCTGGAACTATCACTGACGATTCGGGAAAGTACAGCATAACTTTACCAGATACTCAGGATGAGATTGTACTGGTATTTTCATTCCTGGGTTTTCAGTCAAAAGAAATTACCCTTGGCAATCAGACCAAAGTAGACGTCACCCTAACCAATGAGGAACAAGAACTAGATGAAGTCGTGGTGATTGGCTATGGCTCAGCCAGGAGAGCAGATCTTACGGGGGCTGTAGCACAGGTCAATTCCGATGAGCTAAATGCTTTTCCTACAGCCAATGTGCTCCAATCTCTTAACGGTAGAGCGCCAGGCGTACAGGTAATCCAAAACAATGGCGCTCCAGGAGGCGGTGTGTCAGTTAGAATCAGAGGGGCCAACTCTATCCAAGGCGATAATGATCCGCTTTATGTAATAGATGGTTTCCCGTTTTCCGGAAATCCTACCAACCTCAACAATTCAGACATCGCAAGTATAGAGATTCTTAAAGATGCTTCTGCTACAGCAATCTATGGCTCCAGGGGTGCCAATGGAGTTGTGCTGATTACTACCAAAAATGGAAGTGGAGCAGGTACGGTGGTCGAATTTGACGCTGCTTACAGTATACAGAGACTAAGAAATAAGCTTGACCTGATGAATGGAAGTCAGTATGCACAATTGATGAATTTGCAGGCAAAGAATGATGGCTTGGAACCGTATTTCTCCGATTCAGAAGTAAATGCTTTAGGAAAAGGCACAGACTGGCAGGATGAGATTTTCCAGCAGGCCCCCATCAAAAACACTTCCCTAAGCATATCCGGTGGTGGGGACAATACCCAGTTTTTGGTAGGAGGAAGTATCTACCAACAGGACGGAATAATAAAAGGATCTGACTACGACAGATATTCCATCCGATCAACTATTAATCATAAGATTAGTGACAAATTCAAGGTTGATTTTAACAGTACGTTGAGCAAATTAGTCACAGCCCGAAGAGATAGTGAAGGGGGATCCAGAGGTGCAAGTATGATCGGTGCAGCGTTGGTGGCCTCTCCCCTTTCTTCTCCTTATACCTCCGACGGAACCATCAATAATCTGGCAGATGATTTTCCTTTTGTGTCACCGGATCTGATTAACCCATTCTATTTTATCAACGAGCAATCCACCATCATCACGGCAAATGTAATTTTGGCAAATGCAGCAATCAGCTATAATCCTATTCCCGAAATCACAATTAAAATTTCCGGAGGCATAGAAAACCGCGATGATAGAACAGACAATTACCGAAGTAGAAACTTCATCAATAGCAATGGTAGTGCAAGTATTTCCACTACTCAGTACCTGAGTCGACTGAATGAAAATACCATTACCTATGCCGATGTATTCAATGAAAAGCATGATCTGAATGTTTTGGCGGGATTTACTTACCAGGATTTTACCACAAAATTCTTGGCAGGAAGTGGTGCTGGGTTTTTAAGTGATCTCTATGAAACTGATAATCTTGGCGCAGCGGAAACTCCAGGGATTCCTACTTCAGGGTATGCTAACTCCGTTTTGCTTTCTTATTTGGGAAGAGTGAATTATGGCTTTAATAATAAATATCTCATCACAGCATCTTTCCGGGCTGATGGCTCTTCTAGATATAGTGAAGGAAATAAGTGGGGTTATTTTCCTTCTGGAGCTATCGCCTGGAAAGTATCCGAGGAGGAGTTTATGAAAACTCAGGAAGCAATTTCCACTTTGAAAATCAGATCCAGCTGGGGAATGACGGGTTCTCAGGCGATTAGTCCTTATGCTACACTAAACAGACTTTTCCCCGGTTACACAGTCTTTGGAGATGAACTTTACAATTTTCTCGCGCCGGGATCTACACTTCCGGGAGATCTTAAGTGGGAAACAACTGAGCAATTTGACTTGGGATTGGATTTAGGACTTTGGAATGATCGAATCATTTTGGGAGCCGATTATTATATCAAAACCACAGAGGATCTACTCAGTACCGTTCGCTTACCGAGTTCTTTTGGCTACACCACTACGATTGACAACGTGGGCTCCATAGAAAATAAGGGAGTTGAGTTAAGCCTTTTTGCACAGCTATTCTCAGCTGATTTCAGATGGAGTCTGGATGGAAATATTTCCTTCAATCGCAACAAAGTCCTGAGCTTGAACGAGGGTCAGCCTATCCTGACGAATTTCATTAATGTGATAACTATTGCGGATAACTTCTCCATAATGGAAGAAGGAAAGCCGTTGGGACAGTTTTATGGATATCAGGAGGACGGGTATACAGAGTCCGGAGCCATCAAATTTAAAGATTTGAATAATGACGGAGAGATTTCGGAAGAAGACAAAACTTATATAGGAAATCCAAACCCAGACTTCTTTTATGGCTTTAATTCAAACATGACTTACAAGGGTTTCCAACTTGACCTTTTCTTTCAGGGGAGCCAAGGAAACGACATCATGAATGTAAGTGCGATTTCCAGCACGATGGATTACGGACAAGGTTTGAATATGCCTGAGGAGGTATTGACGGATAATTGGACGCCACAGAATCCGGACGCCAAATACCCTAAAATCAGCAGAAACTCCAGCGCGCGTGTGTCTGATAGATTTGTGGAAGATGGTTCTTATTTGAGGTTAAAGAATGTGCTGCTGGCGTATAATTTCCCGTTGAAAAAATCCAAAGGTAATTTCCTGCAAAGCCTCAGAATCTACGCAAGTGGACAAAACCTCTTGACTTTCACCGACTATTCCTGGTGGGATCCTGAGGTAAACAGTAAAGGAAGCGACAATAGATTGGGCATAGATCACTTCAGTTATCCTATCCCGAAATCCTACACAATCGGCCTAAACGCTACTTTTTGACCCTCTCAACCAACCATGCCATGAACGTATTTAAAAACTATAAAAAATTAAATTCCAAGATCTTATTCACAGGATTATTGATGGTGGGAGGAATTGTAAGTTCCTGCAATAGCCTTCTGGAAGAAGAACCTAAGACTATCGTCTCAGAGAATTTCTACCAAAGTAAATCTGATTTTGATGCAGCCACAAACGCAATATATTTTCCACTTCGGATGGTGAGATCAGAACAGGTTGCTGTACTCAGCGCCCACACAGATTGGGGATATGGCAGAGGAAGTCGCGCCCAATACAATGACTTTGACGGCTTCAATCCCACGAACATGAATGCTGCTGCTGAACGATGGAACAGTTTCTATCAAGGAATTCGAAACGCGAATTTAGTCATAGAAAAAGCTCCGCTCAGCGAACTTTTGACAAGGGATGAAATGAATAGCTACCATGCTGAAGCGAAGTTTCTACGTGCGCTCACCTATTTTGATTTGGTCAGAAACTGGGGTGGAGTTCCACTTCGGACTGATTTAAATAGTAACGATAAGGATGTGCCAAAAAGTAGTGAAGAAGATGTCTATGCTTTTATCCTAGCTGATCTGGCAGATGCTGAAGAGAACCTTCCTACGGTCGCCACAGCCCCTGGAAGACCTACCCTATGGGCTGCCAAAACGCTGCTGGCCGATGTATATCTACAACTTGAAGAGTTTGAGATGGCCAAAACCAAAGCGCAGGAAGTGATAGATTCCGGGGAATTCCAGTTAGTCGAAATAACTTCTGTAGATGATCTCCGAGAAAAGATTTTTGGAGCAACTTTAATCAGTTCCAGCGAAGAAGTTTTCTCGTTCAAATTCACCAGACAAACTGGTCAGGGCAATGGACTTCCATGGATATTGAATCATCCAAGCACAGGACTATACAATTTTGGTGGGGCCTATGCTCATTATGGAGATGCTACCAATCCATTTTACAAGGAATGGGAAGATGGGGACCTTCGTAAGGAACTCTGGCAACTTGTGGATTTTGGACTCGGAGATTCCACAATCGTCAATGGAAAATACGCTGAACCTCAAGCCGTGGATAATACAGGAGCAGGTAATGACCTTCCTATTTATCGGTATTCAGAATTACTGCTTATCTATGCCGAAGCTTCTGCACGAGTGGATGGGGTGACTGAAGCCAATCTCGAAGCAGTAAACCAGGTTCACCGAAGAGCATTTGGGCTAGAACCTATGGTTGAATCTGAAAAGGATTATGTCTTGACAACTATAACTTTAGAAGATTTTCTAGATCTAATTCTACAGGAAAAAGCCTATGAGACACAGTTCGAGGGAAAGCGTTGGTTGGATTTGAAAAGAACCGGTAGAGCTGAGGAATTTGTAATGAAAAACAAGGGGATTTCGATCTCAGAAAAGCACTACTTATGGCCTATTCCTTTGGAGGAATTGAACTTCAATGAGGCAATGAGTGCAAGTGATCAAAACCCTGGTTATTAAAAGAATGTGATTATACGAAATCGTGCCAGTAGCATGTATCTAGCCAAAGGGCCTCGAGAAGCTAGGTTACTCGGCCTAGTTTGTGAGATCCACGTACACCGAGCCCGGTTACTGAGCTTGTCGAAGTATGTCGAGGTCTTAAGGATTATAATTTGATTACTAGGGGCTAAAAAGTGTATAATCGTTTAGAAGATTATGATTTTGCGCAATGATGCCAGTCACCTTTGATTCTTTGTTAATCAGGTTAGAAGACCGATGACCGAAGACTCCCGCAGTGGCGGGACAGGCAGAAGTGGCCTCAATTCTTAAGTTTAACAGATCTTACATTGCTTTTGCCATCTTACTGGTAGAAAAGCGGATATACATATAGAAGATTTTTGGCCACTTCCCTTACTATTCAAAGTAACAAGATACTCAAGGCTAGAAAAGGAGGAATTTAGGAATTTCTCCCTTTCTAAAGCTATAGTATGATTATCCGCAAAGATGCCAGTTACCTTTGATTCCTTGTTTATCTGGGCGGCAGACCGACACTTCTGCTATGCTCGGTACAAGTGACCGAAAACTCCCGCACTGGCGGGACAGGCTGAAGCGGCCTCAATTCTATAGTTTAACATATCCTTTTTTGTTTTTGACTCCACACTGGCACAAAAGCGGATGATCATTTTATTAATTCAGCCTATTTGTCGACGGAAAAGAAATCTCATTTCTTTGGGATGAAGGAAATCAAGATCTGATCGAAGCTCTTGGTCTTCATTATAAAAATCCTTGCTCGTGTGGAAATACTCGCAATGAAAGACAGCCTCATCTTCAGCAAATATCCATGGGTGAAGTTGATACTCGCCAGTTGAAAGTTTGTTTAAGGTAATGTTTCTATCATCTACTATAGACCTAATTTGAACAGGGTTTTTGTGGCTATCAAAATCATTTTGGCACAAAGCAAGAGAGAGATCATCACAAAACCTTAGGAACTCATAGCATTGTGCTACTTCTTCTGTCTTTAAGCCCATGTTCAAAATAATTTCCTCATAGGATTTCGTCAGTTCTTCCAGAAATCTTTGAACTTCCAACTCTTTGGATTCTCCGTATAGTTTTTGGAAATGTGCACTAACCATCAAGACTATAAAGCTCGATTTATATTTTGCACTTGTGACCACTGCTTTAGCTTGCTTCAAATCGACTTGTTCTCGCTGACGATAATCTAGCGGAGCTCCTGAGACAGTAAGGTTGTCCCGCTCATTCCATTTGGGTTGGTCATTGTCATGCTCCCCTATGCTTTCCATACCAGCTGCCCAAAACTTCTCAATAGGCCAAAACTTCCGATCCAGTTTCAATCCTATATCCATTGCAAGCAATGCATGGGCTTTATGAAAGATTATTTTCCAACCTTGATCTATTGGACTAACTATCATTACAGAGGTTTTTTAAAGGTTTTCATCATTTTGGAAATGGGCAGAATCAATCCTGCCATTTTCCGTCAAACGATTCCAGATCAGATTTTTGGCTAAAGGAAATAGATGTGCACTTGACTCAAAAAAGTGCATCATATATCCGGCTGTATTTACAAAAATCACCAAGTCTCCTACCTGCGGAAGTTTTTTCAAAGTGATTTTTCGTTTCAGCAGAACGTCTCTTTCCAGACAATATGCGCCAGTGAAGTACACTTCCGCGCTTTGCTCTTCCTCATCATCGCTTTGATATATTACAAAAGGATCCAACATGAAGTCAGCGCTTCCACTGAGCATTTGGGTCATGTTCATTTCCAGACCGACCAACCAATCGCCCCTAGAATCCTTCTTTCTGAAAGCAACTTTAGCAGCAGTGAGCCCAACCTGATCTAACATGGACCTTCCAGGCTCCATCCTTATTTCAATTCCTAGATTCTTGGTCTGCTGCGCCAGCGTATCCCCGGAAGAAGATTTATGAGCTAGAATCTTTCTAAGAAAATCACCTTTTGACAGGTAATTCCAAAATGGATAAGTTTTAAGCTCGCCCAGCAGTGCACCGCCAAATACTTGCAATCCAAAACCTTGGTTGTCAAAAGTAATCGGGTCAATTTTATTACTGATCGCCCGGCGAAGTTGTAAGCTGAAATTATCCCATTCTGTTTCGTACTTGAGGTAGTTCATCAGAATTCCACCACCTATATCTATGAATTCAGTTTGAAAACCTTTCTGGGACAACTGCTTCGATAATGCTAGACACTGGCTCAACGCTATACTTCGCTCTTCTATGGAATAGCCGTTAAGGTGAAAATGCAGCCCTTTGTAGGTGAGTTGATCAAATCGCCCAGACTCTGAGAAATTGTCATCAACGAATGTGCTCAGGGTTTCTATGTCGAATCCAAATCTGCTATAAAGTTTAGTTTCCCGAATTAGAAAACCACTTACACGAAAGGCAATGTTTGCTCTTTTTCCTTCCTCTTTCGCGATTTCTTGTACCTGAATACACTCATCTTCATTATCAAGTACAAGTAAACTTCCGTTTCTAACTGCTTTCTCGATCAGTCCCCTGTTTTTAACCGCTGCTGTTACAATCAAATCCGACCCGGGAATCCCCATTTCCAGACATTGAGAATATTCCTGATAACTGGCAGTGTCTATCCCCATTCCTAGTGAATGAGCCTTTTGAACCACCCCCCTGGTTTTGTTGGCTTTTCTGGCGAAAAAGATTTTGTGTTTCAAACCTGCTTCCTCAAATACCCGATGGTATGATTCATAATTCTCATCCATTACATCCGTTTGATGAATATTTATCGGTGAGCCATGCTTTTCCAGCAGTTGATTCAATACCCCTGTTGCATCCATGAGCTCGTGCATCCAGGAAGATGTGATTGGTGTAAGTGTAGGTAAGTGAGCCATTAGATTGAGTTTAAACGAAGTTGGGTTTCGGGTTCTTCCAGAAGTAACTTTTGAGTTAGATTTCTAGCCCAATCACTTACGAAATCATTCCTCTTTCTGGAAAGAGAATCATTGTCATAAGTGAGTCCTTCTGTAGGAGTACCGGTGAAGGTAATTGTATCAATTGCCCAGCCAGTTTCATCCACTGGATGCCCCTTTTCATTGATAGCCACGCATCCAGGCCTAAAATCCAGACGGCCCTCCAATCGATTCACATACGGAATGATCATTTTTTGCTCTAGCAATGTTTCATAAAGTGGACCTGCGTAGCGATGCAACTGGATTTTGGGAATCCGCGCATCGATGAGGAAGTCTACTGAGACTTGCTCTTCTTTATTCTTTGAGCGTGTAAGCTTTGAGGAGTTGGAAATTTCCGGATTTTTGGAAAAAGAGAAATCTATTAAGCCTTCTTTTGCTATAGCTTCGATTTTTTTCATGTTCTCAATCGGAGGACCATAAGTTATTCTATTCAGATGCCCGGCATATTTTTCGAGGAAAGTTTTCTGGGATTGTGGCTTCAATCCGCCAAAACTGTAAAGCTCATTGAAGAAATCACTGAGGTGTCTCCACACATCTGCAGTAGCTGCAAAAGCACTTTTCTCAATGCCTATCTCAGCTTCCTGAATACTCATTTGAATGAATTCAAGTGTACTATTATTCAATTCCCTGTCCGAAAGAGTTCCTTCCAGAAAGCGATGAAAATCAAACCTCGGAATGTCAGGAAACTGCTCATGAAAGTTTTCAATCTGAAATTCCACTTCTGCATAATCTTTTAAAACTTCCAGCTTCAGCCCTTTTCCTGAAAATAACTTGGAGTAGTAAACAACTGTAAAATCCTGCTCAATAAGAGGTAAAAGTTGGCGCTCGAAGTCATATTTCCCTTCTAAAGTCTCAATAAATTCAACTGACTCCTGAGTGAAATAGAAAGGTGCCAATGAAGATTTGCCAAACGTATTACCTCTTGGAATCATCGGCAATCCTGACTTTGAGAATGGGAAAATTAGCTCAGGTTCCATCCCTGATTTAGTGTAGACCAGACAGCCCCGTCCATCCTCATGAAATACCCCTCCTCTCCCTTCAGTCAATGCTAACACTGCATCGATAAAGGTCAATCCCATTCCTTTAATGGCGACTTTACTCCCAGCAGAGACCTGCTTTAGGCGTGCATCTACCGGATAAATAAAGTCGATATGCCTATCCTGAGTTACTAACTCAGCATCATTGATACAAGGATGGCCCGTTGCTATCAGCAGGTTGTACACTGCATTTATTTCAATCTGAGAGCCATCAGCCAAGGCTTTGTAAAAAATAGAATAACGATTTTCTTCCCTTTCTATCCCTGTTACATCACCTACATGCTTGCAAATGGAGATATGATCTGGACAGTTTTCAACTAACTCATTGAATCCCTCAGCTAAGTATCTTCCCACTGTAGCTCTTGAAGAAAATGTAGCTTCAGTAGCTGTTGGGAACTCATCTTCATGCAGCTTCAACCATTCTACATAAGACTTGGGATGAGGAACTGCAGGTGGAGGATCTTGCTCAGGCCACATGTTGATGTAGGCATTGACATAATTCATTTTCAAGTAAGGAGGCTGAGCAGGATTATAGACTTCTCCAGCGCCAAAGGAGTCTGACTTGTTGAAGAGGTGAATTTCTATTGGAATAGGAACGTCTACTTGCGCTAGATTAGCAAGAAGGCGCTCTAGACCGTAGAGCCCTTTTGGACCTAATCCTACCATAGCTATTCTCATTTTCTCTTGATTCATTGATAATATATTTTGGCAATGTTAATCCGCATGTAAACCAGCATCACTTTTTTGCTTAGCCGACTAGTAGTCTGGATTCCTAAATGCTAGTTTTCCAAGCCTTTTAGAAACTTCATCCCTTTAACTTGAAAAGGAGCAACTATTCTAAAGGATTGAAAGATTAAGGAATCAAACGAGCACAGCTTCTCTAGTATAAATATTCTCTTCCACCCATTTTTCATTATAAATCGTATCTAAATACCTTTCACCGCGGTCACATAAAATCATAGCTACAGAAGCTCCATTCGGCATCTTTGAAGCATATTTTTTTACTGCTGACGTAACAGCTCCTGAAGATCCTCCGCATAGAATCGCTTCTCTATTCATCAACATATGACAACCTGCTACGCATTCTTCGTCAGTGACATGCACCACATCAAAAATTGATTCTGGGTCCAGAAATTGAGATTTTCTTCCTGCTCCATGGCCAGGTATTTTGCGTTCGCCAGCTGGAGTTCCAAAAATCACACTGCCCACCGCATCCACAGCAATTACTTTGGTTTTGAGCTTATTGTTAATGATGTATTCCGCACAGCCCATGAGTGTCCCACAAGTACTGGTAGCAGCAAAGAGGAAATCTGGTGCAGCTCCCAGATCTTTAACGATCTCGTGCATGGTCTGTTTGTGTGCTGCGGGATTTTGTGGATTTCCGTATTGATTTGTCCAAAAACTTCTAGGATTACTTTCTAACATCTCCTGCACTCTATCCAGCCTAGCTTGCAAATAACCTCCTTCTTGGGCTGGTTTGCTTACGAAATTCACTTTACCTCCGTAAGCTTTGATGATTTTTATATTTTGCTTGTTTACCATTGGATCTACCACTACTTCAAGATTCAGCCCGTAATACTTGCAAGTTTGGGCGAGGCCTATGGCCATATTTCCCGAGCTGGATTCTATCACCGTATCGCCCTTTTTCAACTTTCCAGTTTCCATTGCGTCGGTGATCAGTTGTAAGGCTGTGCGATCTTTAATACTTCCTCCGGGATTGAAAGCTTCCATTTTTGCGACAATTCTTAGCTGCTTATCTGGAAATAATCGATTAAGGCGAACTAGCGGTGTATGCCCTACAGTATCCAAAATTCTGGAGTAACAAGGTTGAGATGGGTTGTTCATTTTCCTATTTGGTTAAGCTATGAGATTTAGTTGGTTTAGTTTTACAAGCTATTCCTAACTAAAACCGAACCTTTCAATTCCCTAGAGCTGTGAAGCCCACATATAGTCTATAATCCTTGTCGAAAACCTTCACGTAAGATATTCCCATCCTCACCTAATGATTACTATAATCCCCATTGAGAATGATTCTAAAGGGACTTAAAAATTCACATGTTAAAAAGTCAAAAACTATTTCTTTGAATTTCGAAGCACTAGCCTCACCTATTTCTTTATAATAGAGTGTAGAAATCATACCGAGATGTAGGAAAAATTCACCCCACTCCTTCATTTATTTCTATTCTCCTCCCCAGTGAAGTTGTGTTTGAAAAATTACCCGGAAGGTGCAAGCCTGAAACTTCCAGCAAAAACAAAGGCCCCTAAATCAGTCCCATATCGGGAATCTTTTTTCGCATCTACACGCTACTCATTGCAGAGTGTAACACTGTAATCACTGGTAGGCCACTAATTTTTTTGGCTGAAAGATTGATTTCTATGCTAGTTGGAAAACAAACTTCGAGTGAATTTGAGGTTAAATAAACATCTACAGGGTTTTAGAAAAGCAAAATGAAATCAAAAGAAATACTACTTTCTCTTACGCTATTAGTCGTAGGATCCTATTTTTTCATAGTTGGAATTATAGAAGCTTCTGGCTTTCTAAAACCTCTATCTATCGCTGTACTTCTGACATTGATTTGTATTCCTTTCTGTAGAAAACTAGAAAGCTGGAGGCTTTCTCGCGGCATTTCTGCCTTGGTAAGTGTGATTTTAAGCTTACTGGTATTTATCTCCTTCTTTACAATTATTACCGCTCAAATAGCCAATATATCCGAACGCTGGCCAGAAATTCAGCGAAAAATGCAACCCAAATTAGAAGAGGTACAAGAGACCATAGCCGAAAAAACAGGGGTCAATTTCCAAAAAGAATTTCAGATGCTTTATCCAGCCAGTGAGGTAGAAAGTTCTTCCAATTCCGAAAACGAAAAGCAATCAAGTTCCTCGGCATCCCAAGGAACTTCTGCAGAATCTTCTCCTAAAGAAATGGTCTCGAATGCTTCCGAAGAGATAGGTATGATCGTGATGAATTTTTTCAACTTTATGTCTGGCGCCGTGCTTACATTGGTTTACTTGTTTTTTCTCCTGTTGTATAGAAATAAGGTAAAGCTGTCCGTTTTAAAGTTTTTCAGCAAAGCAAACCGGAAAGAAGCCGAAGAAGTAATGAATCATTCCATAGAGCTGGCATTGAATTTTATCGTAGGAAGAGTGATTTTGATAGCTTTTCTAGCGGTGATTTATAGCATAGGCCTATCCCTATCAGGAATCGAAAATGCCATACTCATCTCTGTCATCGCGGCTATTTTGTCTCTGGTGCCTTTTATTGGGAATATCATAGGTTATGGACTGTCCCTAGTAATGGCAGTTTTTGCAGGAGCCGAGCTTTGGGGGATTGTTGGAGTCAGTATCACCTTTGGACTTGCGCAATTTATAGAAAGCTATATACTAGAACCTTATGTAGTCGGAAGCAAAGTAGAAGTTAATCCACTAATAACCATCGTGGTCGTGATCCTGGGAGGTGCGATATGGGGAATCGTTGGAATGATTTTGAGTATTCCGATTGCAGGGATTTGTAAGATTATTTTTGATTTAATTCCTGCTCTTCAGCCGATTGGCTATGCCTTAGGTGAAAAAGATGTAGAAGGTGCTGATGAGGAAAACTTCCTTAGCAGATGGGGCAAAAAGCTATGGGAAAAAGTCAGTAAATAAAGTTCAGCAAACTACTTCTGTTGATCTCTTTAAATTTTGTGTAGTTGGAACCTACGCGTTCCTCCAAACATATTTTAAAACTGGAGGACTTTTACCTACCTAATTATCAATATTTTAAAACTCGAATCTTAGTCCCTTTGTTGAGCCCATTTGGATAAGGTTTAGGAAACGCAATGGGCTACAAAACCATAAAAAAACTACTGTCAGAAAATAAATCTGACAGTAGTTAACTAGTGATTCCAGAGGAATCAAAAGCACTAAACCCCTATCATAGAACTATTTTTACTTGCCTAGGCCACTTCTCGCTCCAAGGCTAGGTAATGCGTGATTCTTTTATTGGAATCATAAAGAGGAATAATTGAAATAAGGCATTCGTACTCCCTGCCATTTTTCTTATAGTTGGTAATCGTTTCGGAGATTCGCTCTCCTAGAATTAGCCCATTTCGGATTCTGTTCTTCACTTCAGTTCCTGTATTAATCCCTTGAAGAAAGGATGGTTTTTTGCCGAGAGCAAAATCAGGTGAATAGCCTGTCATGTCCTGGAACCCATCATTTACCCAGAGAATTTGTTGATTTATATCAGTCAACACCAGCGTCTGATAGTTGACGGAAAGCTCTTTAGAGAAATCTATCTCCCACTTATTGCTATTTCTTAAAGTGTTGAGATTTTCCAGATCAGAAGATATTTTACTTCGATGATTAAAAATTGGATTGGATATATCCCAGCTCATCAAAGGACTGGTCATGAATTTGGTTAGTATTTTAATTGCCATTAAATGCTAATTCTGTAGACAACTCATTTGTCTGTGTATGCTAATTATGCATTGTAACATGCGAAAGAGTGATTTGTTGGGCGGTTTTATGGCTTTGCTGAAAATAATATTATAGCGAAAGTCACAATCAATTGAGATAGACTGTTGCATGAGCTGGAAAACTTAATCAAGTTGAAAAAAACCAGCAACCTGAACTAGCTCAAGCAGGCAAGTCCTTTCTGAGCATTTCTATATGTTCTATGCCATCCTCATCGTAGACTTCCCCATCAGATTCAAACCCCAGGGATTCATAGAATTTGAGTGCATAAGTTTGAGCACCAATGCGAATTAATCCAGCTCCCAAAAGCTTTTGGCAATAGGTTATGGATAACTCCATCAGAACCTTTCCCAATCCCTTGCCTCTAGCAGAAAGGGAAGTAATCACTCTTCCAATGGAAATTTCCGCATAGGATAAACCTGCTGGCACCAATCTGCTGTAGCCTACCAGTTGCTCATCGGCATACAAAAGTAAGTGCAAGCATTTTTGATCCTTGTCGTCCTGATCCAGAAAAACACAGTTTTGCTCCACCACAAATACCTCACTTCTCAGCTTGAGAAGATTGTACAATTCATCCACAGTAAGTTCCTGAAATGCTTTGACGGTATGGGTTAGATTCATGGGGATAGTTTTTTTTAAGTATTTGTCAAAGGTCTTTGGACTTCGGCAAACCACCAAATATAAACTTAGCGAAAGGTTTGGATACTGTTTGAGGCAACTTGAAAGTAGAGCTACCGCATAAAAAAAGGTCTAGGAATTAACCAGACCTTTAGACTAGTTGAGAATAAATTTTAATACTCCTCAGCTAGAATATCCATGGTAGCTTCAGCCCAATCGACTATTTTCTGGCGCTGCGCATTATCCAAATCTGCCTCAGCATGCATGGTAACATAGATAGGTAAAGGCATGTGCGCCTCCTCTACATTGGAGTAAATATCATCCAAAATAGCCAACTGGTCCATCAGCTCGTAATCAGCCCAAGTAGAAAAGTTGACCTCTTCCCTTCCCACTCGCACATCTTTGGCTACCAACCAAGAGACAGGAGCCACATGGGAATACCAAGGATACTGAGTTGTATTGCTATGGCAGTTGTAACAGGCTGTTTGCAATAAATCTGCCACCTCTCCGTCAACTATCCCAGAGCCCAGCAAATCTCCAGGATTATCATGCTCCACAGGCGGAAGATCTACGGGGACCAATTGAATTGCAAGTATAATCAGGACTATCGCTAGGATGATGTAATGCCAAGCCTTCATTTACTCACCTTTTTTCTTTTTTCCTGCACTCCAATCCATCAGGATTTCCTTCTCTTCGTCAGAGAGTTTACCTTCTGGTCTGTTTTCCAAAAACTTCGCGGGAGGCATATCGCCTTCTGTCAGCACCTCATTGATTTTAGACATAGTCGCCAGTTGCTTGGATTTCTTTTCCGCTTCGAAAAAATCCCAATCCAACTTCTTCTTGCCCTTTTCATTTTTAGAATCAGCATTATGGCAACCGTAGCACTTTTGCTCCACTACAGCTTTCACATTAGCAGGCATTTTTGCATCGAATAGAATAAGATCTGGGTGTTTTTCAGCTTCTGGCTTTTGGGAAGCCTGAAAAAACAAGAGGCCTACAATCGCAGCCACAGGGAGTAAAGCAATTCTTTTCATAGTCATAGGGGTTAGTAAAAGATTATTTTGAATTTAATACGTCTTAGAGATACAATAAGATGATCTACCCATTTTTTTTCTATAAAAATTTGATAAATGGCAAATTTGAAGACTATTCTATGTTTTCGACTGGGGATTGGACTCCTCGACTTGGACAGGCATTCACTAATTTTTCTTTCAAAAAAATTAAATCAGGATCCCCAACTTATTTCTACGCCTATTGTGAGGATTGGTATGCTCTACTAAATCGGATAAAACACAGACTATAAGGGAATAACCTCCTCCGGAAAAACTGCATAAATCTTAGCTCTACTTGCTTTTTTCAACAAATGCAACCCGGTAAGTTGGCCGAAAGCGGGTAGAATCAAGGTCTGCTTATGATGGTAAAAACATGGCAATCGAAAGCTTTGCCTTCCCTTACTTTTGATCAGGACGCCAGGATGAATATGACCCGAAATGGTAAGTTTCTCTTCTCTGGCTTCATTCGTAGGCTCATGTGTCAATAGAAGGTGCTCCCCCACTCCCAGCTCAGCCACTACTTCTATACTTGTTTCCTGCATGATTTCAGGAGCTAAAATATCATGGTTTCCTTTGGTGAGTACAAAGTGAATACTTGGGAATAATTGGATAAAATTCTTCAAATCCTCCCATTCCTTATTCAAGCTGCTATGAAATAAATCTCCCAAAAAAACTACTTTGCTTGGCTCAAGAGAAGTGATTAGTGCATGTAAACGCAGAAAATCTGGTGAGATTTCAGGAAGCGGAATCATAATCCCTTCCTTTCGAAAATGGGAGGCTTTTCCCAGATGAACATCCGCAATCACCAGCATCCGGTGTTTAGGCAAAAAAGCTACTTTCTCAGGCAAAAACTGAATTAACTCCTCTTTGTAATAGAAATCCATGATTCATTTCGGAGCTATTTAAACTCCAACGTGTCTTTAAGTTTGCCTAATCTAGTCTGCCAATCTTCATTGCTGTATCGCTCGCGGAAGGACTCTGCGAAAATAGGAAAAGAAAAGGGAGTAAGCTTGGAAGGAAAGGTCAACTTAATCGCATGCGAACTGATCCGCACGAAGGCTTCAACCATTCGGGCTGATTCCAACTGAAAATCCATCACCTCATCATACGCTTCTCTTAGCAGCAAATTACCGGGATCATAGTCTTCAAACACCGAGAAAAACAAGGCAGAATTTGCCTGTAAATGACGTGTTTTAATGGGTTTACCGGGATAGCCTTGGAAAACCAAACCTGCGATACTAGCAATATCCCTGAATCTACGTCTTGCCATTTCAGTGGTATTGATCCCCAATCGGATATCCTGAAGTAGATCTTCAGTCGTAAAAAGCCCCAATTCCAAGGCTTCCTCAACGGGTATGGGAGAATCTGACAGAAGCTCAAAACCATACTCATTGGTTGCGATGCTGAAGGTTGCCGCTTTAATTTTACTCAATCGATAAGCGATCACAGCCGCCATTCCCTCATGTACAAACTTCCCATCAAAGGGATACACAAAGAGATGATAGCCATACTTGGTTTGTATGCTTTCCATCAAAAGTGTTCCGCCCTCTGGTAGGACGGAAAGCTCTTTTTGTTTTTCAAAAAGTGGCTTAAGGAAATGCAATTCAGAATCTTTTTTGGATATCCGCTGATGCACCATATCCATAGAATGCCGCAAGGCCACTCCAAGATCTGAGGATAGCGGTAGCCTCCCACCCATCCAGGAAGGAATTGCTCCTTTTTTACCCGTACTATTTCTCACCAAAGCCTGCATTTCCCGCACCTTGATCAGCTCCAGATTCCTGCCAGAAAACCAAAAGTTATCACCTGGCTTTAGTCTTGAAATAAACCATTCCTCAATCGTTCCCAGGTATTTCCCGCTCATAAACTTCACCTGCATCATAGAATCACTGACAATCGTACCTATGTTCAGCAGATGTCGATGAGCTATCCTGCGGCTGGTGACTTTAAAAACACCTTCTTCTGCCACCACTTTATGAAATTCATCGTATGCTCCGAGAGATCTGCCTCCTTTAGTGATCATCAGTAGACACTCGTTGAATTCATCTCTGGAAATCGAGGAAAAACAATGGGTGCTCTTCACTTCGTTGAAGGTTTCTTCTGCTTTGAATCCTTCGGAAATGGCAAGGGTAACGAGGTATTGTAGAAGAACGTCGAAGGATCTGATGTAAGGAATTCTCTTTTCCATCATTCCTTCTTTGACTGCATGCTTCAATGAAGCCCCTTCCATGATTTCCAAGGAATGAGTAGGTAGAAAATATACCTTGCTCAATGCTCCGGGCTGGTGTCCACTCCTTCCTGCACGCTGCAGAAATCGGGCTATTCCCTTCGGAGAACCTATTTGCACCACAGCATCGACGGGGCGAAAATCAACTCCAAGATCTAGGCTACTCGTACAGATCACAGCTTTCAGATTTCCTTCATGCAAGGCAGCTTCCACCCAAACACGAATCTCGTTGCTGAGGGAACCATGATGCAGCGCAATCGCTCCAGCCCATTCCGGCATTAACTCCAGCAATTGTCGATACCAGATTTCTGCCTGAGAACGGGTGTTGGTAAAAAGTAAAGTGGATTGGCTTTGCTCTATGATAGGAATAACTTTCTCTGCCATGTGAACGCCCAAATGACCTCCCCAAGGAAAACGCTCCAGGACATCTGGCAACAGTGTTTCTATCTGAATTCTCTTTTTTATAGCCGATTTGATCAGCACACCTGGGTTGCTAGGACCAAGTAAGATCTCCCTAGCTTCATCCAAATTGCCAATGGTAGCTGAGATACCCCAGATTTTCAGCTTAGGATTTAAGGCCTTGAGCCTGCTCAATGCTAGTTCTATCAAAACACCTCTTTTGCTGCCCATCAGCTCATGCCACTCATCCACAATTACAAATTCCAACTCGGAAAAATAGTCTGTGTATCCTTTGCTGGCCATCAGGATATGCACACTTTCTGGAGTTGTCACCAGTGCTTGCGGTGGCTTTTTCTTTTGCTGCTGACGAATCTTAGTCGTAGTATCACCAGTTCTCAATCCTATCTCATAATCGAGCGCAAGATCTTCGCTGACCACGTTGGTGGCATGGTGGATTTCGCTGGAAAGTGCCCGTAAAGGTGTGATCCACAAGCAATGAAGCTTTCGCCCATTCTTGCCTTTTTTCACTTTTCTCTGAATGTAATAGTGATGTAAAACGCCAAACCAGATTGCCATGGTTTTCCCATAGCCAGTTGGGGCATTCAGTAAGCCTGATCTGCCTTTTGCCATGGCTGACCATGTTTTCTGTTGAAAATCATGGGCAGTCCATCCCTCGTTGGAAAACCAAGCATCTGCGAAACTATTCATGGGTTTACCGCTTCTATTAGCTGCAATAAATCGCTTTTGGTATTCGCATCTTTGGGGGATTTATCCTTTCTCCAACGGAGAATTCTAGGAAATCTAAGTGCCACGCCTGACTTATGCCTAGGGCTGGAATTAATTCCTTCGAAAGCTATCTCAAATACATATTCCGGGTTTACACTTCGAACGGGACCGAATTTCTCAATCGTATTTCTCTTTATCCAACTGTCCAAAACTTTGATTTCTGCATCACTTAGGCCAGAATAGGCTTTCGCAAAAGGAACAAGAACATCCCCGTCCCAAACTGCAAAGGTGTAATCTGTATACAAATTGGCTCGCCTGCCATGGCCACTTTGCGCATAGAGTAGCACTCCGTCTATTGTCATTGGATCAGTCTTCCATTTCCACCAGTTGCCACGCTTCCTGCCAGTTTCATAAGGACTATTTTTTCGCTTGAGCATCAAACCTTCGCATTGATAATCACGGGCATTTTCCCGAAATTCTCCAACATCCTGCCAATTAGTAAAGTCCATAGCTTCGGAAAGCAGAAGAACATTTCCTGACTGGCTTTCAATTACATTTTTTAGAATAATCCTTCGATCTGCCAATGGTTTTTGTCTTAAGTCTAGTCCCTGATATTCCAAGATATCAAAACAAACCATGACCAGCGGTGCTTCCTTGAGGTATTTCTGAGAAATGTTTTTTCTACCAATTCTGGTTTGCATCACCTGAAAAGGCAAAGGACTACCATCCCGCCAAGGAATGATTTCACCGTCAAGTACGGTACCGTTTGGTAAGGAACTTTGCAGTGAATGAAACTCCGGAAACTTATCCGTCAACAGCTCCTCTCCTCTACTCCAAACAAAAAGTTCATCGTTCCTAACTATGATTTGCCCACGAATTCCATCCAACTTTTTCTCTATATACCAATCATTACTATCTCCCAAGGTATCTGGCTCTTCATCAAGTGGATAAGCCAGAAAAAATGGATACGGAAGATGGTGTTTATTCAGGTGATTATCTCCTTCAAACATAGAGGACATACTCTCCTCATAGGGATCCCATTTCCCCATCAATTGATGCGCAATAGAAGTCTGCTCTTGGTCCAAGTACTTCGCGAGCGCTTTAATCACGAGTTGCTTGGAAACTCCCATTCTGAAATTTCCTGTGATCAGTTTATTGAAAACAAACCGCTCTTGCACCGGCGTACTCATCCAATAGTAAGTAATTCTTGCTTTTTTCACTTCTGAGGGCAAATCAGTCAATTCCTTTAGAAAATCCAAGGTCTCCCGCAAGGAAGATTCTTGCTCTTGCTGGTGAGTTGGAAGTATCAGAGCTATCGCTTCTGCAAGATCCCCTACCACATGATAAGATTCCTCAAAAAGCCATAAAGGCAAATCTGCTAATTCGGCAGCCCATTCTCTCAGCTCGGAGGTTTTGACTGGTCGTTTTGGACGGTTGCCTATCAAAATAGAAACCGCGAAAATCTTATCCTCCTCCTCAGCATGAGTGAAATAGTCCACCATGGCCATGATTTTCTGATTGGTCTTGGTGGTCTGGTCAATTGCCGTGAAAAGTTGGGTAAAGGCCTTCATGTTTAGTCTAGGTCTCCAGTTACAGGTTCGAATTGGGTTTTAATCTCCACAGCATTGAGATGGTACTTCTCTGTAAGCCATTTGGCGAAGGTATTTTGGTAGCCGTGGGTGACGTAGATGTTCTCTGCTGCTGTGCCTAGCACAGCATCGTTAAGCTGTTCCCAATCGCAATGATCCGATAAAACAAAACCTCTGTCCACTCCTGAACGTCTTCTGGCGCCTCGCAGCTGCATCCATCCGCTGCAAATTGCTATTCTTGAAGGTTTGAATTTACTAATCCAAGGAGTACCTAGCGCTGAAGATGGCGTAATGATCATACTACCTTTGATTGATTTACTATCCATCTCTGGATTCACCCAAGTACCCGGAAAATCGAATCCATTTTTATTAAATGCATTATTGACATTTGCGACCGCTCCATGAAGATATATTTCACCAATACTTTGGTCCAAGTTATGGAGAATAGATTGGGATTTGCCTAACGCATAGGCCACGACTATGGAATTATAGCCCTCCGCTGCATTTTGTCGCCACCATTGGTTGATACTTTCATAAATTTCTGCTGCAGTGGGAAACTTATAAATAGGAAGTCCAAAGGTGGATTCAGTGATAAAATGATGACAGGTAACAGGCTCAAACGGAACACTGAGACCATCAGACATCAATTTATAATCTCCTGAAACCACCCAGATTTCGCCTTTATATTCCAGACGAACTTGGGCAGACCCAATGATATGTCCAGCTGGATGCAGGCTTATTTTTACTCCGTTAATGGAGATTTCCTGACCGAAAGCCAATCCTTGAACAGCGATCTCCTCACCCAATCTTAATTTCAGAATAGGAATGGTATCCAGGTGGCAGAGGTATTTTCGATTTCCTTTTCTGGCGTGATCACTATGGCCATGAGTAATGATGGCCGATTTCACAGGCCTCCAGGGATCTATGTATACATTCGCTTGTGGACAAAAAATGCCCTTATCGGTAAATTCCAGCATGGAAAAGTATTAAACTAGTATGAATCGGTATGGTGAATTACAACTTTTGTACCGACCTGAATGTTTTGCTTGGTGGAAGACATAAGCTGTCAAGCTTACCTTATATTACTGGATGATCCTGGTGAGCTATTGAAAAGTAGACTTGTGTGACAACCGAATTGTAACTTTGAACATACACCTATGAACAAGCAACCTGAATTTTGGCTAAGAGGGGCAATACCTGAATATCAGGCTGAGTTGCAGCCTGTGATTCACGCCATCCTTCAAGCTCAGGAGGAAATCCATAGCCTCATGAAGGATTTTCCAGACAATTTACTTTGGGGGAAACCTGCAGGAATGGCTAGTCCTGCCTTTCATCTGCAGCATATTGCTGGAGTTTTAGACCGCATGGCTACCTATGCAAAAGCAGAAACACTAAGTGCGGAACAATTCGACTATTTGAAAGCGGAAGGAAAGGAAAAGAGTTCTGTAACTACCGAAGCTCTGATTGAACAGCTAGATCAACAGATTGCAGAGTTTCTAGCTTACTTGGCAGAGGTCAAGAACGAGAAGCTGACAGACTATCGGGGAGTTGGGCGAGCTCATTTACCATCCACTGTGGGAGGGCTACTTTTCCATGCTGCTGAGCATATGCAGCGGCATTTCGGACAGCTGCTGGTGACTGTGAAGGTATTATTAGTAAAAAGTACCTAATCGGGGAAGAATAGTTAGTCCTAAAATTAAGCAGTAGCCATTCTCCCCAAAAAGGAAAAGTGTTCAAATCTCAACTAGAATTGCTTAAACAAGCTTGCATAGCTTACCTGGATTCTTCTTGAAGTGCTGCTATATTATTGTCCTTGAAGAATTTATCTCTGTATTCTTGAAACTCCTCTTCAAGGGAAGTGACCAAAGAGAGGTTACTATCCACATTTGACCACATTTCAGGCAATTTTTTCTCCAACATGCTGACGCCGAGATTGATGTTATCTGCTTCAATTTTGGATATTTTTTTCAAAACAGAGAGCTGACTGTTCTTCAAATCATCAAATTCTCTCAGAATCTTATCCATCATTTCTACTTTCTCTAATTTATCCATGATTGCGTTTAATTAAGTTTAAAGGATTTACCTATGTACTTAATATACAACAATTATCGTGCGGGGGGAAATACTAACAACCAGGTAATACCTGTTTCCCTACAATTGTAAGGGCCTTTCCGCATTCAAAAACCCAAGTTAATAGGGCAATTTTCTGAATTCTATTTGATAAGATATGATACTCCAGCGACTTGGAAATTCGGTTACTTAATCTATCCTATGTTGACTTGAGGCGATGCAGGTTAGATTTAATTTTTGAAAAATTAGTACGTATCAAAACATCAAATAAAATTTACTTTTTTCAAGGAATTATTTTTTTGATCTACGCAACAATTACTTCATAATCAATTGAATGATTTTTGAATAGCTTCTCAAAAAGAAACATTCACTCATTACGTTTTTCGTAAAATTTCTATCAAAAAATAAATCTTTTGTAGCGTTTAAGAGAATCTAATCGTTAATCATATAACTAAACCACTACTATTTTGAATAAAACCATTTCTGTGGTTCTTCCCAATTTTAACGGAAAGAACCTCTTAGAAGAATATTTACCCCATACAATAAAAGCTTTAAAACTAGCCGATTGTACCTATGAAATAATTGTTGTGGATGATGCGTCGACCGATAATTCCATTCCTTTTTTGGAAGAGCAATATCCAGATATCATAACTATTAAAAATTTGCAGAACAAAGGTTTTTCCTATTCATGCAATCAAGGGATAGTGGCTGCTAAAAACGACTTGGTTCTACTACTAAATTCTGATGTAAAACTGTCGCCTACTTACTTACAAAAGCTAATTCCATATTTTGATGACGAGGATACTTTTGGAGTCATGGGACAAATTCTCGATAGTTCAGGGGCTAAAATTGAAGTTGCTGCCAAAATCCCAAGATTCAATGGTTATAAACTAAAGTCGGATAAACAAGCAATCCCTAAAGATCTCATTTCACCTAAACTTCCCACCACCTTCCTTTCAGGAGCAAATTGTTTGCTATCACGGGAGAAACTCATGGAGCTGGAGGGATTTGATGAGATCTATTCACCTTTCTATACTGAAGATCTCGATCTCAGCATACGTGCTTGGAAGTTAGGCTGGAAATGTTTTTACGAACACCAAGCCACTTGCCTCCATCTAGGCTCGCATACCACCAAAACCCATTTTCAGAAAGTTAAAATCAAGGAGATCTATTTCAGAAATAGGATGTTTTTTCATGCTATACACCTAAATCGCAAAGACCTAAAGCGCTGGCAAATCCAACTCTTCTTTTTGGAAGTAATCCCAAAACTATTGCTTGGACAATTCTGGATACTGAAATCCTATCTGGGTCTACTCGATCACAAGCATCAAATTCAGAAATCAAGGAGAAAAATAAGAAAGCTCATGATGCAAAATCAAGGGAGAAAAAGCATAGCTGAAGTGACAGGAATTATTAATTCCCTTTTGGTAAACAAAGAGTTAACTATTTTACAATAAGGCTATGCAGATCTATTGGCGATTACTCTCTTTTGCAAAACCCATCGAGAAATACGCAATTCCTTATGTGATTTTTACGATTTTGGCTGTGGTGTTCAATACGCTGAACCTTGCCTTGCTAGCTCCTCTACTCAGCACCTTATTCAAAGAACAAAGTACCGAAGTGCTCAAGCCTGAATCCTGGCTAGACATCATGGATTACTTCAATTATTATGTATATCAGGTTCAGCATCAATGGGGAGCTTATGAAGCCCTTAGATGGGTTTGCCTCTTTATTTTTATTTCAGTCTTACTGAGCAATACATTCCGGTACATATCTCAACGAGTGATCGAAAATTTGAGAATTTATACCCTACTCAACCTTCGGAAATCGGTATTCAATCATGTAATGGACTTGCATGTGGGCTACTTCAATGAGCAAAGAAAGGGGAACATTATCGCTAAGATCACTTCCGATGTGCAGGTAGTGCAATACTCTGTAACCAGTACTCTGCAGGTGCTGTTCAAAGAACCCTTTCAGCTGCTAGCTTACCTTTTTATACTTTTCGCGATTTCATTTAAACTCACGCTATTTGCCATGTTGGTCATTCCGATTTCAGCTTTTGTAATCTCCAAGATTGTAAAAAAACTTAAAGCACAGGCAACCGAAGCGCAAGAAAGGTTTGGATTGATGGTTAGTTACTTGGATGAAGCACTCTCCGGGATTAAGATTATCAAAGCTTTCAATGCTACCAAACGCATCAAAGACAGATTTCATGAGGAGAATGTGAAATTCTCAGAGCTAGGAAGAAAGATGTCCTATAGACAGCAGCTTGGATCTCCTGTGTCGGAGCTCCTGGGCGTAGTGATGGTACTTATCATCGTACTTTATGGTGGTTCCCTTGTCATCAGCAATCAATCTGAACTTAGCGCTTCAGCATTTATTACCTACATCGCTATTTTCTCTCAGATTATGCGACCTGCTAAAGCCATTACAGAATCTTTCAGCACCATCCATGCGGGTATCGCTGCTGGTGAGCGAGTATTGGAACTGATAGATGAAAAAGCCTTAATTCAAGACCAAAAAGCGCCTTTTATACTACGAAACTTGGACAAAGGCATTGCACTGCAAGACGTAAGTTTTTCCTATGGTCATGAAAAAATCCTTAAAAACGTATCGATGGTGATTCCAAGAGGATTTACAGTTGCACTTGTAGGTCCATCCGGTGGAGGCAAGTCCACTTTGATGGATTTGATTCCTAGATTCATAGATCCTCAGGAAGGAAGTATCCGATTTGATGGCATTGATATCAAAGACGTATCAAGTGAATCATTACGCTCAATTATCGGGATAGTGAATCAGGAATCTATCCTTTTCCACGACTCGATAGCCAACAATATTGCTTTTGGAAATCCTGAAGCTTCGGAAGAAGAAATAGTGCAAGCTGCTAAGATTGCCAATGCCCATGATTTTATAAGTAAGACTCCCAAAGGATATGACTCTAATATTGGAGATAGAGGTACCAAACTTTCCGGTGGTCAAAAGCAGCGGCTTTGCATAGCAAGGGCTGTTTTGAAAAACCCTCCTATCCTTTTACTTGACGAGGCCACTTCAGCTTTGGATACTGAGTCAGAGTTTTTGGTACAGGACGCACTGAATAAACTGATGCAGAATAGGACGACGCTGGTGATTGCCCATCGCCTGAGTACCATACAAAATGCAGACCTGATCCTAGTCTTGGATAAAGGTAAGATCATAGAGCAAGGAACTCATTTCGAGCTTTTGGTGCAGGAAGGACTGTATAGCAAACTTATCGATAAACAACAATTCTCGCAGGCATGACTTTATCCAAAACACCACTGATCTCTATAGCCATGTGTACTTACAATGGCGAGAAATACCTGCGCAAGCAGCTGGATAGCTTGGTTAACCAAACCTATCCCCATGTCGAAATTTCAATTTTTGACGATTGCTCCAGTGATGGGACAATTGCTATTATTCTGGAATACATAGAGCTATTTCCTCAGATAAAACTCAAGCAAAATCCCAGCAATCTTGGATATCAAAGGAATTTTGAGGCAAACTTTCAAGCTTGTTCAGGAGAACTAATTGCTCCTTGTGATCAGGATGATATCTGGGATTTGAACAAACTAGAGAAGCTATATGCTATCCTGGATGACAATATATTGGTCTACCACGATTCTGAACTGATAGATGAGAAGGATCAAAGTATGAAATTGAGCATGGGAAGTCGGCTCAATTTTGTAAGAGGAAAAAACCCTTCGCCCTTTCTCTTCTTTAACTGTGTATCCGGTCATAGCATGTTATTTAAAAGAGAACTACTCCAGCATATTTTCCCATTTCCGAAAAAGGGTTTTTATGATCATTGGATGGTTTTTGTGGCTTCGCATTACGGAAGTATAGATTTCACTACGGAGTGCTTAGTGAAATATAGGCAGCATCAACAGAATCTGACGGATATATTGGGTGCAAAGCGCAAGGAAACCAAGCTCCAAACTACTATATCCAGGATACAGCGAGAAAATGATTGGTTGGAAATATGTGCTGAATATGAAAAACAAAGGCAAGGGCCAGGTTTTAATACGCATCTTTTTGAACAGGGAAAAAATCGGGACACTAACTATTTCAATTTTGGATTCGGTTTTACGATATGGAAGCACCAAGATGACTTACTCCATATTCCCAAGCAAAAACCGAAGAGAAGACTTGGATTTGCCATCCGCCAAATCTGGGGAGTTAAAACAAAAACCATTTTCAAATAGCGACTTCCAAGGGCCACAAAAAATCACATTTTGGGAATATTGTTAAGCTTTTAAAGACAACTCATAAACCTATGAAAGTATCTGTAATCATACCTAGTTATAACTACGCTGACTTTTTACCTGAGTGTTTGGAATCTGTTCTGGCTCAGACTTGGCAAGACTGGGAAGTCTTGATTATTGACGACGGTTCTACTGATAATACCAAGAAGGTTGCTGAAAAATACCAGAAAAAAGACTCACGAATTATCTATCACTACCAAGAAAACAAAGGGCTGTCCAATGCAAGAAATACGGGCATAAACCTTAGTAAAGGTGAATACTTACAATTTTTGGATTCGGATGATATGATCAGTCAAGATAAACTCACTTTACAAGTTGCACATCTTGAGCAGAACCCAGATCTATCACTTTCCTACTGCAAAAGCTGGTATTTTCTGGGTACTACTCCAGATCAATTACATTCTGATTTACTTCTCCAAAACAGCACAACTCACCCCGTTCTTGATGGGAAGGGGTATGGAATCCTCCAGGTCCTGACAAAAGGAAATTTCACAGCAGTTTCCAGTCCACTAATCCGCAGGTCAATTATTGAGGAATACAGGCCTTTTCCAGAGTCTGTGACCAATTCCGAAGATTGGTATTTCTGGTTAAAAACAGCGCTTAAGGGACATCACTTCCAGTTTTTAGATAATCCACTGGCATTTACAAAAATACGTGTGCATGGAAAGAGCATGAGCCAAAAAACATTTTCCATGTACTATGGAGAGTTACAACTTAGGAATTGGCTTGATGGCCAACTTCAGCAAATAGAACTTAAGCCTAATGAAAAACAGAATCTCCTGATTTTAAATAAGGTTCAAGAAGAAAAGTTATTTGAACATGCAATGCTCACAGGGCCACTTTGGAATATAGGCCATCTTAAAAAAATGTATGAGCTGGGGGACTTTCAGCGCTTGCTCAAATACCACAAAAAAGCCCGAGAACATCAAAAATCTATTCTTTAGACTAACTATACTAACACCAACCAACTATGAAAATCAATAACCACAGCCCTTTGGTATCAGTAATCATACCTTGTTTCAACCACGAGATGTATTTGGAGGAAGCAGTGAATTCTGTACTTAAGTCAACTTTCAAAGAAACTGAAATTATCATTGTTGATGATGGTTCCACAGATGGTTCTTTTATTAAAGCCCGCGAACTAGCCAAACTGTATCCAGACAAGATTAAGGTTTTTGCTCAAGCAAATGCAGGTCCTTCAGTTGCCAGAAATTTTGCAATTGAAATGGCAAAAGGAACCTATATTTTACCACTAGATGCTGACGATAAAATTGGTAGAAAATACCTTGAAAAAGGAATTAAACAATTAACATCAGATAGAGACACAAAGCTAGTTTATTGCGAAGCAGTAAAATTTGGGCTTAAAACTGGGAAGTGGAACCTTAAACCGTTTTGTCCAGCAGCGCTAGCAAAAGACAATATGATTTTTGTTTCGGCACTATTTAAAAAGGAGGATTGGGCGAAGACTGGAGGATTCGATGAGCGTATGAAATGGGGTTGGGAAGATTGGGAATTTTGGATTAACCTGCTCAAAGATGGAGGAAAAGTTAAAAAATTAGCCTACATAGGTTTTTACTATAGAATTCATAGTATTTCCCGGCGAAAATCTGTCTGTAAAAAGGCGAAGAAAATGACTATTGAGTTATTGAATCAAAAACATGCTGGCTTTCTAAAACAGCATTTGGGCGGCCCAATTCGTAATCCCAGGAGCTGGTCTAAAACAATCAATTTAATTCTCCCCTATTTAACGTTGTTTTCCGCCTATCGATATAGAGAAAACCTTCAAGCACTAAGACTCGAAAAAAAATAAGTCATACTCTAATTCAGTACTCAAATCCTACTAAAACTGACACAATTACTCTTTCGGTAAGGGCATTAAGCTAAGAATCCTATATTTTGTAATCGCTTCTTTAAAAAGAAGTAAATCAACAATAAACCTATTCATTCTAGCAACATGCAGCAGATGCGTTTTTCTAAAAAACTTTCACTTATCTATGGAGTAATACTGGCCTTTTTGGCAAGCTGTACTCCAGAAAAATCCCCTTTTGATGTTTCACCTTCGGATTCTATGGATCCCAAAAGACTGGAGCAGCCCTACCCTTCCATCAGTATTCCCGCAGATGCAGATTTGGAATCGCCAGTTTGGAAAGGGATAGATCTCAGTCCAAAGCCACCAGTCATTCCTGTTTCGGCCAATGAGCAATTGAAATCCTTTGTACTTCAGCCAGGATACAAGCTTGAGCCTATTTTATCCGAACCTCAAATCAGGGAACCTGCAGCTATACAGTTTGATGGAAATGGGCGAATGTATGTCCTCGAACTCAGAACCTACATGCAGGACATCGACGCCAACGGTGAGCTAATGCCAACATCTAGGATTTCTAGATGGGAAGACAAGGATAATGATGGAGTTTATGAAACCAGTGTCATATTCTTGGATAGCCTTGTGTTTCCACGTTATGTAGTTCCTTTTGGAAAAAACACCATTTTATCCATGGAGTCAAATGAAGACAACGTCTACAAATACACCGACACTGATGGAGATGGAAAAGCAGATAAAAAAGAGCTTTTTGCTTCAGGACTAGGGAGGTCAGGAAATGTGGAGCATCAGACTAGCTTTCTCACTTGGACGATGGACAACTGGATGTATAGTACGTATAATTCCCGAAGAATCCGCTGGACGCCGGATGGTGTAATCCAAGAGCCAGCCGGAAACCCTTGGGGTCAGTGGGGAGTAACTCAGGATAATTATGGACAAACTTGGTTTCAAGATGGAGCTGGTGGAGTTCCGCAAAGCTTTCAATTCCCATTGGTTTATGGAAATTTCGGAGTAAAAGGTCAGTACAAAGATGGTTTTAGAGAGCCTTTTAGCTTGATAAAATTGGCTGATTTCCAACCAGGAATGCGAGAAACAAAACCTGACGGCTCACTCAGTAATGTGACCGGATCTGCAGGAAATGACGTTTTCCGTGGAGATAGGTTACCAAAAGAACTGCAAAACAAATACTTCTACGGTGAGCCTGTGGCACGAATAGTACGCCAAGTTAATGTGGAAAAAACTGACGGCTTGTCTTATATCCAAAACCCTTACAGAGAATCTCAGTCAGAGTTTATCCAATCTACCGATCCACTTTTCAGACCTGTGGATATTGCCACTGCTCCTGATGGCACCATGTACATTGTAGACATGTATCGCGGGATTATTCAGCAAGGAAACTGGACTCAAGATGGCAGCTACCTACGCACAAAAATCCAGCAATACCAAATGGATGATGTGGCAGGGAATGGTCGTATTTGGAGATTGACCTACGAGGGAATGGAAAGAAATAAGGAGAAGCCAAAGATGCTGGATGAAACATCTGCAGAACTCGTACGCCACCTAAGCAATCCAAATGGCTGGTGGCGAGACAAAGCTCAGCAGTTGATTATTTTAAATCAGGATAAATCAGTTGTTGGTGATTTAGAAAAACTAGTAAACACTTCAGACAATGAATTGGCTCGAATTCATGCCCTATGGACGTTGGAAGGATTGAATTCTCTAAAGCTTGCCACAGTGAAAAAACTGATGCAAGACCCGAATCCTGAAATTAGAAAACAAGCTTTGAGAGCTAGTGAAACACTCTATAAGTATGGAGAGAAAAGCTTAGCTGCAGACTACAAAGCAATGGTGAAGGACTCAAATAAAGAGGTGGCGCTGCAAGCCTTGCTAAGTGGCTATGTGTTGACAATCGATCAGACCGAGGATTGGATCAATTCTACTTTGAAGGCTGATCCCTCTGAAGGAATCCAGCTAGTCGGAACTCAACTTATAGAGCGCATGGCAAAGGAAAAAGAACTTGCCGCTACTCAATTTGCGCCTGAGGAACTGGCTTTATTCACCAAGGGTAAAACTATTTTTGACAGCTACTGCTCTACTTGCCATGGGCCAAAAGGGCTTGGAACTCCGACTGGTGGAGGTGAGTTGATTGCTCCTGCATTCTCAGGTTCTCCTAGACTGATGGGTCATCCAGAATACGCAGTCAAAACTCTTCTTCATGGCTTGAATGGAGCAATAGATGGAAAAGAGTATGAAGGAGTAATGATTGCAATGGATACCAATGACGATGAGTATATCGCTTCAGTAGTTTCTTACATCCGAAATGACTTTGGGAATAAAGGAAGTTTTGTAAGTCCTGAATACGTTGCTGAAATCAGAAAAGAAACTGCAAGCAAAGAAGACACCTATGATTTCGATGAATTAATTGGTGAAATCCCAAAGGCGCTATCCCTTCAGGATAATTGGAAGGTAACAGCCAGCAGTACCGCATTACAAGGTGTAGGATCGACAAAAGATCCATCTTATGCATTCAGTTATAAAGGTTGGAAAACAGAAACCACACAGAATCCAGGAATGTGGTTCGTAGTGGAACTTCCAAAAGACAGAAACCTCACAGAGATTCAGTTCAATTCTGGAGACAAAGAATTCCCTGAGCATTATACAGTCTCCATTTCTAAGGATGGCAAAAGCTGGAATGAAGTTGCGAATAAGTCCGGTGAAAAAGGAGTAAATACAGCTCAATGGAAATCCAACGAAACTGCGAGATTCCTTAAAATAGAAGCCACAGAAAAAGGTGAAGAACCTTGGGCGATGAGGTCTTTGACGCTTTATGCGAGGTAATACTTTTCCAGAATAGCCAATAAAAAACCTGCAGTCTTAAAACACTGCAGGTTTTTTTTGTATCTATTTCCTATAGTTAGCCTGTCTTTCGACCATCCAACCTGGATATTGCAAAGGCAGAGGATTTACCTTATCAATTTTTCTAAGGTCATCTTCTGTGAGCAAAAGTTGGGTGGAATCAATATTGAGTTTCAACTGATCTAAAGTTTTCGCACCAATTATTGTACTGGTAATCCCTGGCTGCTGACGCACCCAAGCTAAAGCCACTTGCGCAATACTTGCATCATGAATTTTGGCAAGATCTCCCATAACATCTACTAAGTCATATGCTTTTTCCTTGTCAATTGGTGGAAAATCAAACTTTGCTCTTCTGGAATCTGCATCCTCTCCTTCACGGGTAAATTTCCCTGTTAAGAAACCACCAGCAAGTGGACTCCAAGGAAAGATCGCCAGATTATGATCTACTGCCATTGGAACCAATTCATGTTCGATATCGCGGCTTACGGCAGCATAATAATATTGCAGACCGATGAACTTGTGCCACCCTCTATAATGGGCGATTGCTTGAGCTTTGGCCACCATCCATGCCGGCCAATTGCAAATCGCGATATACCGCACCTTGCCCGTTTCGACGATATCATTTAAGGAACGAACGATCTCTTCTAGAGAAGTCAATGGATCTACTCCATGCACATAAAGTATATCCACATAGTCTAATTGAAGCCTTTTTAAACTTGCATCTACCGAATTGAAAATATTGTATCTGGAGAGTCCAGCGCTATTTGGCTTGTTTTTCATTTTTGCCAAAAGCTTCGTTGCAATGACCACTTCATCTCTTGGAACAGAAAGATCGATGAGACTCTGGCCAAGCAACTGCTCGGACTGACCAAAGGAATAGACATTGGCGGTATCGATAAAATTGATTCCCGACTCTATCACAGCTCCCATCATCTCGTTTACTTCGTTTTGCTGCAGTTTGCCAATGTTGGACCACATATCTTCGTCTTGTCCGCCAAAAGTCATTGTGCCAAAGCAAAGTTCGGAAACCTTTAAGCCAGTGTCACCAATAGAATTGTACTTCATAAGTAAAAATGGATTTAGAAATTGTTAATGATTGTGTAAGTAAAACTAAAGCGATCCAAAAACAGTTGCGTCACTCCTTTAATATTTCCTTAAAAGCCATTTGATTCATTCAAAAGGGCAGAAAATCACCTAGACACCACTATCTTTAGGTCAAAATATTCTAAAATGAAATCAAGATTTACCTCCCTATTTTGCCTCTTAATCACTCAACTTACTTTTTCATCTCCACTGGATTTTCAAACTATTCAAGTTATTCCTCTTGGAGGGAATACCTTTCAATCCCAAGGTTCTCAAACCGAAAAAATAAGTAAAGATGGAATCATGAATTGGAAATATTCTGATACTGAGTTTTCCGTCTTTGTCAAATCAGAAACTGAAGAGCCTATTTTTCTTGAACTGGATGTTCTTCCTCAGGAAAATGAAAGTAAGATTAGCATAGAACTTAATGGAAATTCGCAAGACCTGAGCCTCTCCTTCGGACAATACGGATTCATTCCTCTAGGTGATTTCAACTTGGTGAAAGGATATAATGAAATCAAGTTAAAAGGACTTGAGAAATCAGGTTCTGACTTCGTGAAAATCAAGAATATTCAGGTTAAATCTTCAAATGAATTGGCTCTGAACTTTGTCAGAGATGACATCGACAACCGATTTTATTGGGGTCGAAGAGGTCCTTCAGTTCATTTGTCATATTCCCCACCCGAAAACAAGAATTTCAAATGGTTTTACAATGAAGTGACCGTTCCTGAGGGATCAGACCCGATCGGCTCCTACTTTATGGCCAATGGATTCGGTGAGGGTTATTTTGGAATTCAGGTAAATTCTGGGACTGAGCGCAGGATTTTGTTCTCGGTGTGGAGTCCATTTAAAACGGATAATCCTGGAGACATTCCCGATTCCGAAAAAATCAAGTTGCTGAAAAAAGGCAATGAGGTTTACACTGGAGAATTCGGAAATGAAGGATCTGGAGGCCAAAGCTATCTGAAATATAATTGGAAAGCTGGAGAAACCTACAGCTTCTTAAATTCCGTAGAGCCTGATGGTAGAGGAAACACGATTTACACTGCCTATTTCATGGATCCAGAAGTAGGAAAATGGATGCTAATTGCGAGTTTCTCAAGACCCAAAACTGACACATGGTATAAGAGACCACATTCTTTCTTGGAGAATTTTGTTCCAGAATCCGGTCATCTAGAGCGCAGGGCAAGTTATGGCAATCAGTGGCTTTGCGATGCTGAAGGAAATTGGCAGGAATTGACTGACGTAAAATTTACGGGAGACGATATCGCAAAACGAGGCTATAGAATGGATTTCGAAGGAGGAGAAAAAGCAGCACAATTTTTCTTGCGAAATGGAGGCTTTTTCAACGGCGAGGTAGAGCTGAACAGCATGCATCTTAGGAAAGCTAAGGGTATCGCTCCTGAGATTAATTTCAAAGAATTGCCATAGAAAAAGTTGAAGTTACACCTGTAGTCCAAACATAAAAAAAGCACCAGTTTCATTAAAATTGGTGCTTTTGAATATAGAAACTGTTGATCAGTTCAATAGCTATAAGGAATTAGTCTTATGACTTATCTTTCTTATCTTTTTTAAATTCTCCATTTTTCAGAGTCATAGCATCCTGCATATTTGCAGTGATGGCTTCATAAGCTTCACCGTTTCCATCGACATTATCTGGTCCTACTTCTACCAGACCATCTCCATTTCCGTCCGATACAAGGTTAGGATCTACTCCTTCCAAAAACTTGTCTAAGTAGAGTGTCAAATAAAGATCTTGCGCACCTGCTACTTCCACTCCTTGATTGAACATCACATTCACTTCTTCTTCCAGATCAATAGAAACCTCAGCAGGAATACCAAACCAACTCGCCTTTGCGAAAACTGACAAACCATACATTTCGTCATCCACTGGAACTTCCATCGTCTTTACCAAATCAAAATCAAGCTTACCGTAAACGCCGTCATAGGCCATTGCAGTACCGATTATTGGCTCATAAATCACCCCATCTTCTATTAATGTAAGCAATTGAGGAGAATTGTTTCTGATCTGAACTATACTTGGCTTATTGCTGTCTTCAGTAGTTCCTCTCAGGATTAATTTCACATTATCCAAAGACACTTTGATATCTGAGATTTCAAAATTCCCATAAACCAAGTTAGTGGTCCTTGCTCCTGGGTCAGCTTCACTGCTTCCCACTGAAGCTACAATACTCACTTCGCTTTGTGCCAATTCCGGAGTTTCTTCATTTTCAGTACATGCTACTGCAAGGACTCCAGCGGAGACTGCAAGTAGGAGATTTCCAATTTTTCTTGTTGTGTTCATAAGTGTTGGGATTAAGTTGATTAATTTATTTAAGGGGTTGTTTATATAGGGTTATAGCGCTTTCCATTTTACATTTTCAAAATTTCCTTCAGTCACTTGAAACAATGTGTCCACTTGGCTATCCAAAGCAGAAAATTGAAAAGAGCCAGAAAACTCACGTTTTGATAAATCTATTTCTGTAATAGTGAGTTTAATTTCTCCTGTATAAAAGCTACTAGCTTTAAATACACTGTTATCAGATTTGACTGAATTTCGCATCTCTACTGCTCCCTTGGCTCCTTCAAATTTTCCAGCCTTTTCATCTAGTAATACCCAGTTAGAGTAGGTAGAACCTGCAGTGATTTCAGAGATGTCATTTCCAGCCAATTGAAAGCCCAATGCTAGCGCTTTCTTGTCATCCTGAACCCGGATACCGTAGACCGTTAACAAGTAGTAATCTTCAGATTCTTCAAGTTCAGCCTTCAAAAACTCTTTAGCTAAAAAGCCTTTACCTCCTTCAGCTTCAAATGGAATTTCATTCAAATTGGCAATGATAACTCCATCATTATCCTTATCCGGAAAGATGTTCTCCATGAAATCACATCCGAATAGAAGTAGAGGAGTAAATGCTAGATAGCATATGCTTTGAATTTTTCTTTTAGACATTAGAATTACAGTTTTTACCAAAAAGCTCAGAAAGATATTTCATGTACATAAACCCAACATTTTGGGTTATTTTCACACAACAACATGTGGATTTAAGATGCTTAATCAGGAAACAAGGCTATAATTTCACCTAGTAGTTCTCTTTTATGAATAGTAGCTCACACCCTATGCCAGCATAATTTTTAAGGTTAGTTCAAGGACAGTTTCATGAGTTGAGTGCCTTACAAAACAAAAACTAGAGCCGGAAATACTTCTTGTAAAAATTAGTTAGGAAAATATTTGAACAGCTAGTTATTTAGAAACATGAATCACCGATTAAAAAATACTGATCTGGAAATACAGGTAAATCAGACAGGAATGGAGCTTAGCTCAATTAGATCTATTACATCAGGTAAAGAATATCTATGGCAAGGAAACCCGACTTTTTGGGCTGGTCAAGCTCCCGTTCTATTTCCAATTATTGGCGCATTAAAAGATGGCCAAACGCTCATAAGAGGCAAGAAATACAGCATGCCTAAGCATGGGATTGTACGGAATTCTGAAAAGCCTGTATTAAAAGCTAAGAATGAAAATTCCCTACTATTTAGTCTGAAATGGGACGAGGAAAGTCTGAAATACTATCCATTCAAATTTGAATTGGAAATCGAGTTTACACTAGATGGAAAGACATTGGAAGTTGTACATACTATCTCCAATCATGGTGACGAACCTATGTTCTATTCCATTGGAGCCCATCCAGCCTTTAATTGTCCTCTGAACGAAAATGAGGTCTATGAGGATTATTACCTTGAATTCGAGCAGACTGAAAACGATTCAACATGGGAGGTTGAACTTTCAGGCTTGATTGGTTTAGATCAGAAACCAGTTTTAAACAATACCAGTATTCTCCCACTACACAAAAAGATTTTTGAACATGACGCATTGATTTTCAAGCGACTAAAATCAAGGAAAGTCACCCTAAAACATCAAACAGAAGGCAGCATTTTAGCTGTGGATTTTGATGATTTTTACTATTTGGGACTTTGGGCTAAACCTGGTGCTCCCTTTATTTGCATAGAACCTTGGTTGGGAATAGCAGACAGCATAGATTCACAACAAAAGTTTGAAGAGAAAGAGGGTATTATGGAATTGCTCGCTGGCAAAAAGGATGTGAAAACATATTCTATTACAATTTTCGAATAGATCCACATGAACTAGAAAAACGCAGCAAGAGTACTTGCTGCGTTTTTTCACTCATCTTATTTGTCAGCTATAAAGGGAGCTTGCTTTATAAACTGCGCTTCAGATAATTGTTTGATCAGGAAAACAGACAAACTGGTAGCTGAAATCTGATCTCCAGGACAATTTTCAAGAGATACAGCTATCTCTTTATTCTCATCATCCAAAATTATCAACGGTAGTCGAACTAGGGGCCAATTCACCTCGCTTTTCAGTAGCAATTCATATTCAACTTGCTTATCACGTGTGGCTACTGGATAGTTCGCATACATCCACTCAGTGGCAGCTTTTTCATAAGCACTTTTGTTATCATTTTCAGCATCTACATTTATCCCTGATACCAAAACATACCGGCTAATCCTGTGCTTTTTCATTGCCTTTAGGATTACTGTAGTCCCCTCTGAGGAAATCGTGTTTTTACTGGGTGGCAACCCCCAACCCAGCGTGCTAATAACGGCCCCACATCCTTCCAAAAGCTTTGAGACAGATGATTCATCCAAAACGTCTCCTACAATTACTTCGATTTGATGATCAAATTCAGGTGCTCGATCTGGATTTCTGACCAACATTTTTATATGGAAACCATGCTTGACAAGCTCTTTGACTAAGAATTTGCCTGATTTTCCAGTTCCGCCGATTACGGCCATTTTCTTACTAATATTCATGAGGTTCTTTATAAAATGTGATAAAAATATACCCTACACAGTTCCTGAGGGAATGTGTTATTCTACTGCTTTGAGCAGTAGAATGGGTGATTCAGCTATTTTAGAAAGAGATTTTAATAGGTCAAACTTACTACTATTAGGTAGACTTAAAAAGTAAAAGGGAGCTAGATTCTAGCTAGCTCCCTCAATAAATTACTTAGCCCATTCGATGTAATCCCGATTGACTTGGCCATCTTCCACATTTTCATTTGAGTAGATGATGATTCTATATTTGAAAGTTGCCGATTGTCCTTTGTCCAGTTTGAAGTTAAGTTCGTCCTTTCCATCACTTAGGGCTTTTTGTCCAAGTGGATTGGCAGCGAACAAACCATACCCACGTGCATGCCAGTAAGTTGGATAGCCTGGGTTAGATGGGAAGTCAAGGATAGCTACTGAGATATCTTCATCGTTAATTTTTCCTGAGAGACTCACCCAGTTACCTCGGGTTCCCCAGACATCATCACCTTTAATTCCCTCACTGCTTAGATACATTCCTGTGATTCCCTCATTGTTCATCGTAGGTACATCTGTTGCTTTCCCTGAGGCATCAGTGAAGATCTCTGGCTTATTAGAAGGGTGTTCCAATTGCCTAGCGGTACGAAGACCCAGCATACCTTCCTTATTGTCAGTAAGTTTCACCTCTCCATTTGGAGCAGTTAAAGTAGCTATTCTGTCAATCGTTCTTTGATTCTCTTTACCACTAAATATAAATGTGGTATTCTCTGTCAACAGAACCTCGCCTTGGTCATTCATCCAATCTAAACTTACTTCTAAAACCCCTTCTTCGTTACCACTCTTCACTGAATTGATGGATTTATGAACGATATGTCCATACTTAGACTTGTCGGTAATAGCGGAGGAATTATTCCAAAAGTCAAGGCCATTTACATCACCGTAGTTGAACCAAAGTCCCAAATGATGGGGATGATCCACTCGTTCTCCAGGTCTTGGAGTGACGGGCCAGCCTCTGGTGATTGCTGTTCCGTTTGCAGTATTGATTGGATAAAGAACAGGCTTCTCCAAGGAATCCGGATAGATGTATGAAGTGAAAAATTCACCATCAATGATTACATCGACTTTTTTAGCTACCTCATCCTGTATCAGTTGTATTCTATCTTCCATCTGTTCGGGTTCTGATTGTTCTGCTTTTTCCTGAGCACCACCACATGCATAAGACATTGCTGATAAGGCTAATACAGCGGAGTATTTAAAGAGTTTGTGTTGATTATTCATCGTATTTAAATTCTGGATTTAGTGTTTTTGAGTTTTAGTAATGAGCGTATAAATCTAATTATCAGATCATTTTGATTTTTTCAGCGTATTAAATAAAGCCAGTTGTTCTTTAAGAGCAGCTACTCTATCGGCAGGCTCAGTCCGGGCTTCCATCAGGATCCAACCGTCATACTTGATATCATTGAAGAGTTTGAAAAGCTCTGGGTAAGGATAATCCCCTTCATTGAATTCGCGCACGTGAACGGTGTCTCCGAACCACTTTTTCACTGAATTGAAGTTTGCTTCCAAGCCAGGAGGCAACAAATCTTCGGCATTGCAGTTCCAACAGATTTTCACTGCTGGTTCAGTTACCTGATCAAAAATCGCCTTCATAGTAGGAAGCTCCTGAGTCAAATGCCCATGTACTTCCACTCTAACAAATTGCCCATAATCAGCGGCAAACTTTCCAACTTCATTGAAAGACTCAGCGATCTGGGCTATTGTTTTTTCTTTAGGAACATCAGCTGGTAGGTTATTTGGTTTAACCTTAATTCCTGTAGCACCAATATCCTTGCAGAGCTTGATGTATTCCTTGGTGCCCTCTATGTTTTTGCGGAGTACGGTAGGATCAGGACTATGGTATTCGAAATTACTTCCGTATCCCAAGCAAGTCACCTTACTATCCTTAAAAAGTTTTTTCACTTCTGCACGCTCGGCCGCATTAAGGCTTGTTTCCACCCCATGCGCATGCTCGGTGCGAAGTTCCACTCCTAGCACCCCTGCTTTTTCACAGTTTGCAATTAGCGTTGGTAGATCCCAATCTTTCCCCCATTGGTAAGTTACTAAGCCAAACTTCATCCCTGATTTTGCGCTTGCAAGGGCATCTATAGGAAATTGCATCGCTGCTAAACTTAAGCCGGCAGCCATACTCTTTTGCATAAAATCTCGTCTTGAATTGCTCATTGATTCTATATAGTGTGAATTATTAAGTAGTAGAAAGTTGGAATTAGACCTTATTAGGAACTGTGTAAGGGTCACGATAATCTCTGGTCAACATCTTGTTTGCTTCTTTGTCTTTGACAAATTTTTCTTCACTACCATCAAATCGAAGTTCACGACCAGTCAGGTAAGATACATTTGCAATCAATGGAAGTACAGACGACTTGAAGCCTTCTTCAATATCGCAATGTAGGGTCTCATTATTTCCTGCTCTGATTGCATCGAGGAAGTTGGCGTAATGCTCAGCACCACCCGGGGCAGCCAATACTTGGTTATTTGGTGCTGGAGCAGCTCCTTTTTTTGATTGGGCAAAAGGCTCCGCTTCTTTCTCACGAAATGCTTTCCAAGTGCCACCATCCAATTCTAAATACCCTTTGGTACCATAAAAAACATTTCCGATATGGATATCTAAGCTAGATTCACCATTGGTATATCTACCTCGGGTCTCAAATTCGAGCATAGTTCCGTCAGCATATTTGAATGTTGATGTTTGCGTATTTGGAGTTTCCTGAGAGCATTCGTTTGGATCTATACCATAAATTCCTCCAGCGGAATAAACTGAAACTGGGTGCTCATTCTTATTCATTCCCCAGCGAGCTACGTCAAATTGATGCGGCCCTTGGTTGCCAGTATCCCCATTTCCTGTGGCCCAGTGCCAATGCCAGTTGTAGTGCACTTTCTTTTCATTATAAGGAATCATCTCTGCGGGTCCTCTCCAATAGTCGTAATGAAGTGAAGCCGGCGGCGTACTATCTGCCACTTTTCCAAAAGAATCACGTGGTTTGAAGCAAGTCCCTCGTGCCATGTAAACGTCTCCAATTCCTCCTCCGTGGAGGAATTCCATCGCTTCCATCACATTGGCAATTGATCGGTTTTGGAATCCTACCTGAACTCGTCTATCATACTTTCGGGCTGCTTCCACCATTTTTCTGCCTTCCCAGACGTTATGACTGGCTGGCTTTTCTATGTAGACATGCTTTCCAGCCTGACATGCCCAGATCGTGGCCAGCGCATGCCAGTGATTTGGAATTGCCATAGAAAGGGCATCTAATTCCTTATCTTCCAGCACCTTTCTTACATCCCACTCTGTCGATGGCGTAATACCTGTCTTTTCTATAACCACTTTCGATTTCTCTGAGAAATATTGCTCATCAGCATCGCATAGAGTTTTCAACCTCACGTTTCGATTATCCTTCAATGCACACCATTGATTGATATGATTGCTGCCTTGGCCTCGAATTCCCACCACTGCAATATTAATTCGTTCATTTGCTCCAATGATAGAAGCGTATGATTTGGCACTCATGCCCATGCCAGCTATGGCTATTCCGGCGGTACCTAAGAGACTTTTCTTTATGAATTCTCTTCTTTTTTCCATTTGAATTCAGATTATAGGGTTTATTGTAGTTACTAAATAGTGTTATAGATTATTTGTTTTACCCTTAGATAAACAGTATTTCAGCTATGAATTTTTAATCTAAACAATCTCTTTCTAGCAATCAATAGGAATTATTTCTACACCTGAATTACTTGTGCAAACGATTGCTTTTTCTCTATCACTATTTACGGTGATAATTTGATATATCACCATTTACGGTGATATTTTGATTTATCACCATTTACGGTGATATTAGTACTATGATAGCATTGATCACAGGAGATATAATCAATTCCAGAGAGCTGAAAGACCAGAATCTGTGGATAGATCCCTTCAAGAAATTACTTGGCACTTGGGGTCAAACACCTAAGCAATGGGAAATCTTCCGAGGAGACAGTTTCCAACTGGAAATACCAAATGCAGAGGAAAGTCTGCTTGCAGCTTTGCAGATCAAAGCTCTAATCAAAAGTCTGCCCTACCCTGATGAGAGTAAAAGAAGCTCTCCAGTGGATGTGCGAATGGCGATAGGGATTGGTACTAAGTCCTATGATGCAGATAGAATATCCGAAAGCAACGGAGAGGCATTTGTAAGATCAGGTGAGAAGTTTGAGCAACTGAAAAGCGAAATGATCACACTAGCGATCAACTCGCCTTGGTCTGAATGGAACGATGAAATGAATCTTTACCTGAAACTGGCAGGCATACAAATGGACAGCTGGTCGATCTCTTCTGGCGAATTGATGTCCGAAATGCTCACCAACCCAGACCGTAAGCAGGCAGAAATAGGAGAAGTCCTTCACATCAACCAAAACTCAGTGAGTAAGCGATACAAAGCTGCACGGGGAGAGGATATTCTGGCACTCGAGAAATTGTTCAGAAAGAAACTCAAGCAACTGCTCTAATGCTCATCCTGATCAAACTCATACTTGCTCATCTCATTGGAGACTTTCTACTGCAACCCACTTCTTGGGTGAAAGAAAAAGAAAAGCGAAAAGCCTCTTCCGGTAAACTGTATATCCATGTATTAATCCATGGCGCTCTTGTGTTGCTACTTCTTTGGGATCTGAATCGATGGTGCTTCGCAGTATCGCTCATGCTGGTACATTTGCTGATCGATCTAATCAAACTCTACGCTCAGAAGCCAAAGACCAAAACAAGCTGGTTTATCGCAGATCAAGCTTTACATCTACTTAGTGTCTTCATTATCTGGGGGATATTGACTGAGGTTTCTGTGGACTGGCAATCGGTATTCCAAAACCAAAACCTGCTTGGACTGATCACACTAGTACTTTTCCTCACACAGCCAACTTCGATCATCTTGGCTAATTTGCTCAAAAAATGGTCTGACTCTATCCCTTCCCAGCCGGATCAATCCCTTCAAGATGCAGGCAAATACATAGGAATCCTTGAACGACTCTTTGTCTTTTCCTTTATAGCCACGGGACATTGGGAGGCTGTAGGTTTCCTTCTTGCCGCCAAATCGGTCTTTAGATTTGGAGATCTTCGAAAATCAAAAGAGCGAAAACTCACTGAATACATACTAATCGGAACTTTATTAAGCTTCGGCACAGCTATGTTGTGCGGACTAATCTTTTTATCTATTACCAATTAAATGGCCCAAACTAACGAACTGGATTCCATCCAACTCAATTTTTCCTCAAGTGACTTACTGCTGCTTAATCTGGCACTTGCCCTCATTATGTATGGAGTAGCGCTGGATCTGAGATTTGAGGATTTTAAATACTTGGCAAAAAACCCAAAAGGATTCTTTTTGGGTGTATTCTCACAATTTATTCTCTTGCCATTTCTCACGTGGTGTCTAGTCCTAATCATGAAACCATCACCCTCAGTCGCATTGGGAATGTTCCTCGTAGCAGCGTGCCCTGGCGGAAATGTCTCCAATTTCCTCACTAGTCTAGCAAAAGGTAATACAGCCCTTTCGGTAAGTCTGACTGGATTTTCAAGCATACTTTCTATCATCAGCACACCTTTGAATTTCGCGTTATGGGCAGGTTTCTATGCTCCTACCAAGCTATTGCTAAAGGAAATCAGCTTAGACTATGCCGATACTTTCATTACAGTAGCCTTGATACTCGGCGTCCCTTTAATTCTAGGAATAATCACCCATAAGTACGCATCTACTTTTGCCGAGAAAGCATCTAAAATCCTGAAACCCCTGAGCATTCTGATTTTTGCAGCTTTTGTGGTTATCGCATTCGCCGGCAATTTCAATCTCTTTACCAAGTACATTTCCCTGATTTTTATATGGGTACTGGCTCATAATATTGTGGCATTAGGCTCAGGCTTTTTTACCGGCAAAATATTCTAGTTACCTCTGGCAGATGTGAAAACGATGACCATAGAAACAGGGATTCAAAATTCAGGTTTGGGGCTGGTTTTGATCTTTACATATTTTGATGGCCTAGGTGGAATGGCTATTATTACGGCTTGGTGGGGCATCTGGCATTTAATATCAGGCATGACCATCGCAAGTCTTTGGAAATCAAAAGCCTGAAAAACTTACCAAGAAACGCTAAAAAATCAATGCAATATTTAATTAATGAATTCCTTCGCATCCTGGTAAAGATTTCTTTGAAGGGATATTTCAATAAAATAGTTATAGAAGGGAAGGAAAATATACCAAAAAACACGCCCATCCTACTCGTTGCGAACCACCAAAATGCATTGATTGACCCCCTCCTTTTAGCTACTCACACTGGTCTAAAGCCTTCTTTTTTGACTCGGGCGTCCGTCTTTAAAAAATCCTTTGTTGCTAAATTGCTCAATTTCATCCATATGCTACCTGTTTACCGGGTGCGTGATGGTTTTTCAACTATACAGCAAAATCAAACTACGTTTGATCAAACCTATGAGGTACTTCGCGGCAACGGAACTGTAATAATTTTTGCCGAAGGTAGCCATAGCCTCATCCGTAATCTACGCCCATTGAGTAAGGGTTTTACCAGGATTGCTTTTGGCCTGAAAGAAAAATACCCTGAAGTAACACCGGTGATCTTGCCAGTGGCATTGGACTATAGTGCGCATAAGCGATCAGGAAGCATCGCCAGAGTGACTATTGGAAAAGTCATTCCAGTAGATATGCCTGCAGCTAAATCAGGGTTGCTGACAAAATCTGTTCAGGTGGCATTGAAAAATCTGGTAGTAGAGATACCTAATGAAAATTATGATCAACAATTGGAAAACCTGATTGCCCATCAAGTTGATGTGAGTTCTAGAGAAGACGTGGAGTTGTTTTTGGAAACTGGGCAAGTACCAAACCCGGTGAATGAAGTCTCTGGGCTCAAGAATAAGCTGATGAAGATCTTTCACTTTCCATTGTATTGGCTGTGGTTGTTGAAAAAACCGGGAGTCAAAGATCCAGTATTCTCTTCCACATGGAAGTTTTTGATCGGCTTTGCCCTAGCTCCTATTTATTACTTCTTTTTGATTTGGCTGTCGATGGACACTGCTTTGGGAAGTTGGGCTCTGACTTTTCTGATTATGGCGTGGATTACTTTGATTGGAAATAAGAATCCTCAAGAATAAACGGCGGATTGACCAAATATTCTTTGGGTTATTTTGTAACTTTGGTTTACTAGAATAACCCAAAAATAACTAAACCATGAGTCAAGACTTTCTCCCGATTAATGGGACAGATTACGTCGAATTATACGTTGGCAACGCCAAACAATCCGCACTTTACTACCAATATGCCTTTGGGTATAAACTGATTGCCTATGCTGGCCCAGAAACTGGTATCAAGGATAGAGCCTCGTATGTTCTGAAGCAGGGCAAAATCAGATTAGTTCTTACTTCCCCTATTTTCCCCGATGGCCCTATAGCAGAGCATATCCAAAAGCACGGCGATGGCGTGAAAGTATTAGCTCTTTGGGTGGACGACGCGGAGAAATCCTGGTACGAAACCACTTCGAGAGGTGCAACATCTGCCATAGAGCCAAAAACCATCACAGATGAATTTGGTGAAGTTAAAACCGCTTCAATCCATACTTATGGAGAGACAATTCATACGTTTGTCGAGCGAAAAAATTACAATGGAGTCTTCCTTCCAGGTTATAAACCACGAACGAGCACCTATACACCAGAGCCAATCGGCTTGATGTACATAGATCATTGTGTAGGAAATGTGGAGCTTGGTGAGATGAATCGTTGGGTAGAGTTCTATGAAACTGTCATGGGATTCAACTTACTGATGACCTTCGATGACGAAGATATTTCTACCGAATACTCTGCTCTGATGTCTAAGGTTGTTTCAAATGGTAATGGATACATCAAGTTTCCGATCAATGAGCCTGCTGAAGGGAAGAAGAAGTCTCAGATCGAAGAATACCTGGATTTCTACAAAGGTCCAGGTGTACAGCACATGGCGATCGCAACTAATGATATCATAGAAACGGTCTCTCAGCTGAGAAAACGAGGAGTAGAATTTCTGGAGGTCCCTTCCTCCTATTACGACGATTTACTTGATAGAGTAGGCAAAATAGATGAGGATCTACAGCCTTTGAAAGAGCTAAATATTCTGGTCGATCGCGATGATGAAGGCTATTTGCTGCAAATATTTACAAAACCAGTGCAGGACCGGCCTACACTTTTCTTCGAAATAATCCAGAGGAAAGGCGCAAAGTCTTTTGGAAAGGGAAATTTCAAAGCATTGTTCGAAGCAATAGAACGAGAACAGGAGCTGAGAGGGAACTTATAAAATCACAAGCCAACTAGATCTAGTTGGCTTTTTTATTTGATGTTTAAACGCTTCTTTTCCAGTAGTCTATATTTGCCCAAATGGACTCAACTTGCTCGACCTCCAGATTTGAATTAATGTTCTTCGGACAGCTAGCCTTCAGAGGAGCTTAAAGAATTTAATTTGGCTACTGGCCGGATTTCATATAATCATTTTTTATTTTCAGGTAAAAACACCTAATTTCTCTAAATTTTATAAATATCATAAGCAATGCTATCCATCATCAGTAATACCATCAAAGGCGGAATATTTTTTCTTTTCCCAATTGTTTTGATACTCATCTTTTTTGAAAAAATCATTCATATCCTCCAGCCAGTCGCTTCCAAAATCAGTACTGCTTTAGGACTTGAAAGTTCAGCATTAGATTTCCCATACATTATAGCTATCCTGATCATTCTCATTTTTTGCTTTCTAGCTGGAACAGTCGCTAAGCTTGGTGCTGGCAAATGGATGGTTGGATGGATAGAAGATCACATCCTTACGCTTTTCCCTGGTTATCAACTGATGAAAAATACACTTCAGTCTAATGCGGGTCTGGAAAGTGACAAGGAGTTTCCTGTGGTGTTTGTGCCTATAGACGGGTGGATGATCGCTTTTAAAGTGGATACTTTGGCAAATGGAGATATCGTTGTTTTTGTTCCTTCTGCTCCAAATACTTGGGAAGGAAATGTGATCGTTTTTGAAAAAGATAAAGTAAAGGAATCCAAACTTACTCAAAAAGATGCAACACAGATCATGAGAAGACTAGGTGTAGGATCTGCTGAATTATTCGCAAGACATGCCTCGGAATAGCTAGGTAAAGACTTGCATGAGACTTGATATGCTAAATAAAATATCCTAGCAAACAAACTCATGGTCACAGCAACCGAACTCCCGAAGGGCCTCATTTATATCCGAGACTCTCAACCTGGAATCCTTAGAAATAAAAAAGGAAAAGGATTTACTTTTGTGGATCAGAACAATCAAAAAGTGTCTGATGAATCCCATTTGGAGAGAATTGAAGAATTGGTAATTCCTCCAGCATGGAAAGATGTATGGATCAGTCCTAAAAAAAACGGTTATCTACAGGCTACTGGGATTGATGCCAAAGGAAGGAAACAATACATCTACCATAAGAAATGGTCAGAATATTCCTCCAAAATTAAGTATAACGATCTTCTCAAATTTGGGTTTTATTTACCCAAACTGCGAGAGCGCTATGAAAAGGATTTAAGAAAAAGATCTTGGAGTAAAGAAAAAGTCCTGGCACTTGCTACAGCACTTTTAGATGAATTGCACCTACGCGTCGGTAATAAGCACTATACAGAAACGAACAAAACCCATGGCTTAACCACCCTAAGAAGAAAACATCTAAAGGAGGACGGCTCCAATCTTTTGATGAATTATACAGCAAAAAGTGGTAAAGAGCGCTCAGTGGCCTTGACCAATAAACGACTGATCAAACTATTGAAAGATTGCTCTCAGCTTCCTGGGTATGAACTTTTTCGATATAAAGAAGACGAGCATTGGTATACCGTAGATTCCTCTGATTTGAATCAGTACATCAGTCTAGAAGCTCCAGAAGATGATTATTACACCGCTAAATACTTCCGAACCTGGGGAGCTAATTGTCTTTGTATCAAAAATGCCGAGGAAGCAGGGAAACTCTGCGAAGAATCAAGAAAGAAGCCTGAACCTACCCTAATCAAGCTTGTAGCAAAAGAAATGGGACATACAATTGCAGTTTGTAAGAGCTCCTATCTGCATCCAGAAATCCTGTCACATTGCATCAATCCTCAAAAACTGAAGGATTGCTTGCCTAAAGATTTTTCTCCAGAAAGATACAAACCTGAAGAAGTTCAGTTGATGCAAATTCTCTGTACCAAATTAAGCTAATCTCTCTAAAGGGGATTCTGGCATGCTTTTTTGACCTGAATCCACTAAAAGTACAACTAACAAACTATGAGTATAGCAGAAGTATTCGGGTATGATACCCAAAAAGTAGTCGATAAAATAACTGGTAAGCTTAGCGCTTGGATTGATCTCTTAATAGAAAATCTGCCAAATGCAGTTTTAGCCATCATCCTTTTGACACTGGCCATTTTTATTGCCAAATCTGTAAAAAAACTTTCTGCTAGATACATTCATAAACTTGGTACCAATGAAACTATAAGCCGATTCCTAAGCCAATTGATTTTCATAGGAATTCTTGTTTTAGGTGTCATGTTGGCTTTGTCTGCAATGGATTTATCCAAAACAGTTTCTTCGATTCTAGCAGGATTAGGGATTATTGGATTGGCCTTGGGATTTGCATTTCAGGATACCGCAGCCAACTTCATTTCAGGCGTGTACATCACGTTCAATCAACCTTATAAAATTGGAGATATAATTCACACGCATGACGGGCATGAAGGCGCTGTAATAGACATCAATCTACGTGTCACCAAAATAAGAACATACAACGGCCCTATCGTATATGTACCTAATAGGTATTTATTTCAGGAGTGTTTTACTAACCTCAACGAAATAGGAAAGAGGCGAGTACAAATAGAATGCGGTATCAGTTATGGTGAAGATCTGGAACATGTGGAAAAAATCGCATTGGAATCAGCTAGAAACGTATCTTCTCGATTGGAGTCAGAGGAGCCCTCTTTGTTCTGGACAGGATTCGGAGATAGTTCAATCAATTTCACACTTAACATCTGGTGCAGATTCAACGAAAGGAATCTTGACTTTATTCCGGTTCGAAACGAAGCCATTATTTCTCTAAAGAAAGCCTTCGACGCAAATGACATTATGATTCCGTTCCCTATCCGTACTTTGGACTTTGGAATTAAGGGTGGAACCCAACTCAACAAGGAATTGACGGGGCTTTCACAATCTTCCCAAAATGGCTCTAACACTGAAAATGAGAGCTAATGGAAACTAACGAAACTATGGCAAACCTAACTCCTACTCGCTTTAAAATCTCACATATTCCGAGATTGATGCTAGATAGTTTTAAGCAGTGGAACAATGCAGATCCTTGGAGATTAAGTGCTGTTATCGCTTATTATGCAGTTTTATCCTTACCCGCCTTGATGATTATCGTAATCAACACAGTCGGAGCAATATGGGGTGTGGAAATCGTAACTGGGCAGCTGACCACTGAGCTTTCTTCAGCTTTGGGTGCAGAAACTGCTGAGTTCCTACGGGGAATGGTGGAGCAAACCCAGGATAGCGATAAATCTTTCATTGCTTCTGCTATCGGGATTGGAGTACTGATCTTCGGTGCTTCTGGAGTGTTTTTTCATTTGAAAATCTCCATAAATTCCATCTGGGGACTAAAGCAAACCGATGATGTCAAGTGGTATTATACCCTATTCCAGAGAGCAGTCAGTTTTGGGTTTGTATTAGTGCTAGGATTCTTATTGCTGATTAGTTTTGTTTTGACAGCTATGCTTTCTCTATTTAGCGATTTCATCAAAAGTATTCTGCCTGAATTTGTGGTAGTATTCGCTTTCGTGGTTGATTTCGCTATTTCCTATGGGGTAATAGCTGTACTTTTTGCCCTAATTTTCAAATACTTACCTGACGCCAAAATTCAGTGGAAGTCTGTTTGGGTAGGTGCATTTCTGACTTCTTTTCTTTTCTCTATTTCTAAATTTCTTCTGGGGTTGTACTTTGGAGCTGCAGAGCCAGGATCCACTTATGGCGCCGCTGGCTCCATTATTTTGGTTTTGCTGTGGGTTTCCTATTCTTGTTTGATTTTCTTTTATGGTGCTGAATTCACCAAGGTTTTCTCCATAAGGTATGGCTATGGAATTATCCCGAGGAAACACTACTCTCGTGTAAAAAAAAAGAAGTAGTATTGGACGGTGACTTTATTCCCCCGCCTGAAGATTCATTACCCGAAGGAGAAGCGGATGATTTGGAGGAAGATTTGAAAAAAGAAACCTAATTTTTATAAAACGTATGTGAGAAGGAATATTTGAAAGAGAATTGAATCTTGGTGGCTTGACTTTTAAATCCATCGCTAAAATTTTTTCTATCAATGTAAATCACTTCTGCCGCTGCGATGACATTAGGAAAAGGGTGATACATGAGATTTCCGGAAATATAATTGCCTCTCTGATAGGCTGAAGGTGTGATTTGATCAGCCAAATTGGCACTGGACAAGGACCCGCCTAGTGCAGAAGTGAACTTCTCGCTCCACGTATGATCGTAATATAAGACCACACCTATCTGTGGCATTCCTACACCTTCAACGGGGCGTGAGCTCGGTCCATTTGGGTTGTCTACGACTCCGATCTCTGCAGAAGCATCATCCAAGTAACTTTGGTAAGCCTTCCCGCCTACAAATTGACCACGAATCACTCCTACTTCTCCGATCAGAAGATTGGAGCTTAAATTGACTCCCCATCCCCAAGTATTGCCATTGAGGTCAATCCCATCATCCCGATAGTCATCCCAAACTATTCTACGTAAAATCCCAGCGACTTCTACATATCCCCAATCTCTTCCCATGCGAAATTCGCCGGAAATATCAGGCATAGGAAATCTAAAATTGACACCTTCCAACTCCTGACGGTCAGCATAAATTCCTTCATCAGCGCTGGCTCCAGGTCGTTCTATTGCGAAAGTAAGTCTATTTCTACCTTGTAATGGCATGTAGCGGAGTTGAACATTTCTAAATGCGACCACCCCTGAAGGCCCCCAATATTCTACGGTATTCGGAAAAACGTCTGCATCCTGAAATGGTGATTCTACCTGACCAATACCAAATTTCCCCAATTGCATGTAAGCATATCTAAGGTGAAATGCCGTTTCCCCAGTAGTTTTCCCTACCCCAAAAAGATCAAACTCTAAGAAGGTCAATAACTCACCATATTTGGTGGGGCTTTTAACTTTTACCCCTAATTTGGTTTGTCGAATGGAAAAATAGACGCTTCCATCTCCACCAAACTCATTGGCATAAGAAGGCAATTTAGAAGGGCGCATCACGTCAAACCATAATGGGTCTATCTGTCCAAAGTTGTAACCAATGTCTGTCATCAGATGGCCGTAAATCTCTAGTGATGCTTTGTTCTCTGTTTGAGAATAGGCGACTATAGGTAAGCCGACAAGAAGGCATACAAAAAAAATCTTTCTCATAATAAAATAAAAATTCAGAAAATTTGAGAGGATCCAATTTATACTTTTAACCCTACTTTTGGAAATCTCAAGATCAACTACGGGTTCAATTGAACCTAAACCACATCACCATGGAAGACGATAATTCTGTTTTATTTACTTTTAGATTAACAGGAATTATAGAAGCCGAAGAAGTATTAAGAGGAGAAAAATCCTTTGATATGCTAAAGTATAATTTGAGCTCAGATGCTAAGGCAATACGATCCGATTGTTCAGTGGAATTGTCCATTACCGCAGGTTTGTCAAGACTTAAATAAACACTGGGTGTTTCGCTTCTTACCTCAATAGAACCGTCATCCGTCTCGAGAAATAACGCATGAATGTATGGATATGAAACTCTCGAATCAGAGTCAAAATCTCGTTCTGCCAATAAATCCTTGAGATCCTTCTTCCAAATTCCAAAATGATTCCGTTCATTTTCTCTATTTGCACCCTCACCAATCCACTGGGCATATTTTACTTTCTCTTCAGGAAATGCAAATTCTAATGCGCCTAAATCAGCAAGTGCTTCGTTAGAAAAAATCTCCACCTTTAGTTCGCCATTTGGTAACACCGTCCATGCAAGCTCTTTAGAATTAGACTGGTAGGTGGACTTGATTTGAACTGAACCATCTTTCAGGCGCTTCCACGTTAGTTTTTGAATAGCTGAAGAAAAGAGGCCTTCTTCTATTGTTTGGCTGAAATTGACAAATCTTCGACCAATCTTTACTAGCTCTAGATTACCTTTTTGCTTGCTGAAAATATATAAATTTTCGCCAGCTGCTATTTGAAAATCAACAGTGGATTCTCTCACAAGAATTGGCTGATTTTCTAAAGGCAAGCGCTGTTTAAAGTAGTTTTGGTTTCCTTCTTTAGGCATTCTAATTGGTTCGGACAAAGAATAATTAAGCGCTCCGTCCTTCCCAAACAAGGATAAATTGAGAACGTCTCCTTCTTTCCAATTTGCAGGCAAATCAAGGGATATCTCAGTGTATGGCTCGGCTTCAATATTTTCAAGTGATATTCGATCCGAAAACAGCAGCTGAGCACCATTCCAGGCATCAATTCTTTCAATAGACCATTCCAATTCATAGCCATTCAAATCAGATTTCAGATCTTGATTTACCAATTGAATCTTCCCATCAAAGGACTGTGTGAGGTCAAACGCTTGTACGTATAATGGACCGATGGAAGATACGGATTCATGATCCTTTTGAACATGGGTATCAGTTTGCGCAGCTGAATAGACTATGGAGATAAAATATAGACTCAAAAAGCCAGTCCAACGGACAACACGTTGCTTCATTTGTTTGGGTTTGGAGTTCAAATCGATCTAAAAGTAAATGAATCTGCTTGCTTAAAAAAATACCCACTAACCCCCAATAATGTAGAAAAACGAATTAGAAGTGAAAATTAAAATTCACATCTTCAATACCTAACAAATTAACAGGTGGCATATTTTGTGTTTTTATATATCTTAGAACTTAATCAATTTTTAAAGTATGACTACCATAGACCCTAGCATCCAAGCCAAAGCAAACTCTTGGCTGAGTGGCAATATCGACGAAGATTCGAAAGCCCAAATCCGCACACTTATAGACCAAAACCCTTCTGAGTTAACAGATTCCTTCTACCAAGACCTGGAGTTTGGAACAGGTGGACTTCGAGGACTGATGGGTGTAGGCACAAACAGAATGAATGTGTATACTATCGGAATGGCTACTCAAGGACTGGCAAACTACCTATTGAAATGCTTTCCTGGCGAGACGATACGTGTAGCAATTACCCACGATTGTAGAATTAATAACACACTTTTTGCCACCACCACCGCAAATGTGCTCACAGCTAACGGCATCCATGTATTGTATTTCAAAGAAATGCGACCTACACCGATGCTGTCTTTTGCAGTAAGGCATTTTGACTGCAAAAGTGGAGTGATGATCACCGCTTCCCACAATCCAAAGGAATACAATGGTTACAAGGCTTATTGGGATGATGGTGCCCAAGTAGTGGCTCCCCATGACAAGAATATTATCGATGAGGTAAAAAAGATCACTTCATTTGATGAGGTAAACTGGGATAAAAACGATGCTCTTTTTCAGTATATCGAGGAAGATTTTGACGAGATCTATATGAATCTAGTGAAAGGTTTGAGCCTGTCACCAGATGCTATCCAAACTCAAAAATCCATGCCGATCGTTTTTTCTCCGATTCATGGAGCCTCTGGAAAGATGGTTCCAGCTGCGCTAAAAGCCTTTGGTTTCGAAAATGTAAACATCGTAAAAGAGCAAGCTGAACCCGATGGGAATTTTCCAACCGTCATTTATCCAAATCCTGAAGAGGCAGAAGCATTGACCCTTTCTTTGAAGCTAGGAAAAGAAGTAGGTGCTGAACTAGTGCTTGCTTGCGATCCTGATGGAGACCGGTATGCAGCAGCAGTTCCAAATGCTTCAGGAGAATTTGAGCTATTGAATGGAAATCAAACTGGCGCTTTACTCTCTTACTATTTGCTAAGCAAATGGAAAAGTGCGGGAAAGCTTGATGGCAAACAATTCATGGTAAATACCATAGTTACTACTGAATTGATTGATCGCATTTGTGAAGGCTTTGGCGTGAAATGCTTCTCGGTCCTAACAGGTTTTAAAAATATCGCAGCCATCATCAAGGATCTCGAAGGTAAAGAAACGTTCATCGGCGGAGGAGAAGAGTCTTATGGATACTTGGTAGGTGATTTTGTCCGTGATAAAGACGGAGTAAGTGCCTGCGCCATGGTGGCAGAATTAATTGCTTATTATAAGACTCAAGGCAAAACTGTTTTTGATGTACTTGCTGAAATTTACCAACAATTTGGATTCTATAAGGAATCGCTAATTTCAGTTACTAAAAAAGGTAAGGATGGAGCAGAGCAAATCCAGGCTTTGATGACAGATTTCCGTCATCATCCACCAGCAGAGATGAACGGAATCAAGGTTGCTAAAATCGTGGATGTAAAAGAAAGCACCGTAAAGGATGTGGTATCGGGTAAGACTGAGAAACTAGCTATGGACAAGTCAAACGTGATGCAGTTCTATCTTGCAGATGGAAGTAAAATCTCTGCCAGACCTTCTGGTACCGAGCCAAAAATCAAGTATTACTTCTCTGTAAATGCACCATTGGCAAATACTGCTGACTATAGAAAAGTAGAGGCAGAATTAGTAGAAAGACTTGAAGGTTTGAAGCGCTATTTCAGCTAAAAACCAGGTAGAATTACACATAAAAAAGCACTGAGAAATCGGTGCTTTTTTATTGCCTTTCCCACAGTACATCTGCAAAGTAACCTTCGGAATCCATAAAGTTTTCCTTCACCTCAAAACCGCCCAAAGAGGCTAAATGAGAAATTTCTGACAAGCTATATTTCTTAGAAATCTCCGTAAAAATAGACTCATAAGCTTCAAAATTGAATGTTTGATTCAGAGCGCCTATGTTCACATTCTGAGCTTTTTGCGAGATTAGGTAGCTTCGGCATTCTCCGCTTACCGGATCGTAGGTAGGCCAGTGCGTAAATGAATCCCGGTCAAAATCAGCTTCCAGTTCTCTGTTAAGACGATCAAGCAAGTTCATATTAAACTCTTGAGTCACTCCCTGTTTATCGTGATAGGCATTAAGAATGGTTTGAGGATCTTTTTTTAAGTCGAAACCAATTAAAACCAAGTCTCCTTTTTTAGTACCAACTCTCAGATGGTTAATGATATTCTTGGCTTCATCTACTCCAAAATTTCCCAAATTTGCCCCCATAAATAAAATCAAATTAGGCCTTCCATCCTCCCAAACTTGCTTTTTCAAAGATTCTCGGTAGGTATCCTGGATTGGATTAACTTTCAAATCAGGCAGTTCATTAGCTAGACTTTCTTCTAATTCCTCCAGCACAGAACCTGAGAAATCCACTGGATAATAAGTGAAATCCACTTTCAATTTGCTGAGATACCTCAACAGGATTTTCGTTTTCATCCCATCGCCAGCCCCAAGTTCAATAAGATTAAATGATTGATTAAGAGACAAAATCGGAGCTAAAATCTGCTTATGCTGAGACTCAAGGATTTCATATTCTTTTCGTGTCAAATAATACTCAGGCAAAGCCATAATCTTTTGAAAGAGCTTATCGCCTTTTGAGTCATAGAAATATTTAGAAGGAAGTGTTTTCGGTGTTGAGCTGAGACCAAGCATCACGTCTTGGGCAAAAGTCCCGAAATCTGTGTTTTTTGCATTCATAAATTAAAGTGATTTGGCTAGGCGTATACCCATAAATTGCCATCGGTATTGAGGATGAAAAAAGTTTCTGTAAGTAGGTCTTGAGTGCCCTTCGGAAGTTGCTACCGAAGCGCCGCGAAGTACCATTTGATTGACCATGAATTTACCATTGTACTCTCCAATTGCTCCGGCAGCAACTGTAAAACCTGGATAAGGCAAATAGGCGGAATTAGTCCACTCCCATCTTTTCCCCCATTCAAATAGATTTTGGGCAACTTCCCACTCAAATTCTGTAGGTAACCGCAGCCCTTTCCATGCCGCAAACGCTGAAGCTTCATAGAAATTCACATGGGCTACTGAAGCATTTTTATCGATAGCTTTTAAGCCATTTAAGGTATAGTAATACCAGTCTCCATTTTGCTCTTCCCAATACAGCGGCGCTTTCACTTCGAGCTCTTTCACCCAACTCCAACCCTCATCATGCCAGTATTTGGGATCTTCATACCCACCAGCTTGGATAAATTCGGCGTATTCACCATTCGTAACTAAAGCAGAGGAGATTGAGAAATCATTGATATATACCTTATGAACATTGAGCTCGTTGTCGTAACAAAAATCATTTCCTTCATAGCCAATTTCATAAACTCCAGCTTCAACAGAAACCCAATTTGACTCTTGTTCAGCTCTGTATTCAGAGATGTCCATCACCACGGGATTCAGGGGATTATGCCAGAGGCTAAATTTCAAATCTGTAATCAATAATTCTTGATGTTGTTGTTCGTGATTTATTCCTAGAATTACCAACTCTTGTATTGCAGGAATGTTTTTCTGAATCAGCCTTAACATTGCCTCATCTACATACGCACGATACAATTTGACTTCATCCACAGAAGGCCTAGACATTAATCCGCGTTGATTTCTTGCAGTTCTGGCTCCCAATGAATTGTAATATGAATTGAAGAGAAAATTAAATTGAGGATGTTTTACCACATATTCGGGATCATTTGGCACCAAAATGAACTGCTCAAAAAACCAAGTTGTATGTGCTAAATGCCACTTTGGTGGACTAACCTCCTCCGAAGCTTGGAGGCTATAATCTTCCGTAATTAAGTGGCTACAGAGGTAAAGCGAGTGATTACGGACGCTTTGAAACGATTCTTCTAATGACATCAAACAATTATTTAGATACTACAAGGTAAATGTTTGCAATAATTATTCCTTACCAATGTGAACTAAAGCATCCCCAGTATTGATCACTGGCATATTATTCATTCCTATGATGTATCCATTTGTAGGAGATTTCACAGGAATCTTGACATGACCATAGGGATCAGAAATTCTCGCGAGAATTTGACCTTTTTTCACAGGTTCCCCTACTTTCAAACTTGAATTAAAAATTCCGGATGCTTTGGCTCTTACCCAGTTACTTTCTTTCAGAAAAATGGTTTCCTGGGGTTCAGGCGCTTCTGCCAACATACCAAGGCTAGCCAACATTCTTTTGGTACCATTCACTCCTTCTTCAATCCCATATTCATCCAGCCGCATAGATTCTCCTCCTTCAAAAACCAGGATATGCTTACGTGCTTTGAAAGCTTCCTTACGAAAGGACTTCTCTATATATTTTGAATTGACCACATAATGAGTCCCAAAGGCTTTAGCCAGCTCTACAGCAGCCTTATCCTTATAATCCACCCTCACTTGAGGGAAATTTGTAAGCATACGGCCTCCAGTGTGAAAATCAATTCCAAAATCAATCTGGGGTATGATTTCATTACTTAGTATAAAAGCAATACTTGCTGCCAAAGACCCCTTTTTACTACCCGGGAAACTTCTATTAAGATCTCTTCCGTCGGGAAAAGTTCTACTGTTTGAAAGGAAGCCGTAGATATTCACCAGTGGAATGAAAATCAAAGTTCCTTTCAGGAGTTCAAGTCCTTCATCCACTTCTTCGAGCAATCTTTTGGCTGTCACTACGCCGTTGATTTCATCTCCATGCACACCACCACTGATCAGTACCACCGGACCTTCTTCTTTGGATGATCTAATAAAAATAGGGAGGTCAATTAATGTATGGGTTGGGAGTTTGGCAATAGCAATTTCAATATTCATTGATTGACCAGGTCTTATCCTTACGCCATTAATTAATAATTCTTTCATTTATTACGCTTCAATAGGGTGATTTCATTTCGTATTGGGCCAAAATCTTGCTTATTTCGCAAGGCACTCTAGGCTTATGAATATACAAGAAAACATCTCTCTCAAGGCATACAATACGTTTGGAATTGCAAAAAATGCTCGATTTTTCGTTATAGCAAAATCCATAACTGAACTTAAAGATGCGCTGTCTTGGGCTAAAGATCAGAAGATCAATTCCTTGATTTTGGGAGGCGGGAGTAATATCCTATTAACTCAGGATCAAGATGCATTAGTCATCAAGATAGAGATTGAGGGAATTGTAATCGTTCAGGAAGATGAAGATTTCCTCTGGGTGGAAGTAGGAGCCGGAGTGAATTGGCACCAATTTGTACTTACTTCTATTGACAATAACTGGGCAGGTATCGAAAACCTATCACTAATCCCTGGTACAGTGGGTGCCTCACCCATGCAAAATATTGGGGCATATGGCGTAGAAATCAAGGATGTATTTGCTCGCCTAAAAGCCTTGAACAGAGATTCGCTGAAACTTGAAGAATTCGATGCTGATCAATGTCAATTTGGCTACAGGGAAAGTGTCTTTAAGCACGAACTGAAAGGCAAATACGTTATTTGTTCGGTTACTTTTAAATTAAAAAAGGTACCGGAATTCCATACTGAGTATGGCGCTATTCAAGAAACGCTGCAAGCTTCTGGAATAAAAGAGTTAAGCTTGAGAGCCATCTCGGATGCAGTTATTAAAATTCGTCAATCCAAACTCCCTGATCCAAAAGAAATAGGTAATTCAGGTTCATTTTTCAAAAACCCAACGATTTCTACTCAGCAGTTTGAGGCATTAAGAGATAAATATCCAACTATTCCAGGCTATCCTAATGAAGATGGAGTCAAAGTCCCAGCTGCTTGGCTTATCGAGCAATGTGAATGGAAAGGAAAACGATTTGGTGAAATAGGCGTCCATTCCAAACAACCCCTAGTTTTAGTCAATTACGGCAATGGCGATGGAGAGGAAATCAAAAACCTAGCATTGAAAATTCAACAATCAGTACTCGATAAATTCCAAATAGAAATCCACCCTGAGGTCAATTTCCTTTAAACCAACTGATCGTTGACTTCCAGTGTTTTTTCATATTTATCGACTTGCACACCAAATTTCCTCAAGAAATCCACTCCTTCGTCCGAGCCTATCCCCTTATATTCAGCGTAGGAAAAGAGGTAAATAACTCTCGATATACCCATAGAAAAAATAATTCTAGAACAGGCCAAACAGGGAGAAAGCGTCACAAATAGTGTTGATCCTTCTACTGAAGTGTTGTTTTTGACTGCATAAAGAATGGCATTCTGCTCGGCATGGAGAGCCAAAGAGCAACTTCCCTTACTATCTCGAGCACATCCCCCTTCTGGAAATTCCACATCACAATTGTGAGTCCCAGCTGGCGGACCATTATATCCTATTGAAATAATTCTAGTGTCTTTGGTGAGCACAGCGCCCACATGCTTTTTGATACAATGGGAACGTTTGGCCAAATTAACAGCCAGTTCCATGAAGATATCATCAAAATCAGGTCTAATCATTTCTTATTATTTCGCCAAAATTAGCATTTGATCCTGAAGGCAAGCAAAAATCCGGGAATAATCAGAACAAGTTTTTCGTTAAACAGTAAATTCTAACTTTCTATTTCAATCAACGTTCTGGAAGAAAAAGCAATAAATATGAAGACCCATTCTATAAACACCTACTTATTACCCATTCTAATCATACTGATACTTAGCTCTTGTAGTTCTATCGAAATTTTCAAGGAAAACACGGAAGTGCCTATTAGAAGTCCATATAAATCTTTTGTAATTATAAATAAAGAAGTAGGAATGCGTGGCTTTTCGTCTCAATTCATAGATCAACAAGTTCAAATTCATCTGCAGGAAGCATTGGAAGCTAAAGGCTTGGTATATGATAAAACTGAACCGGAATTAGTAATCAGGTATACATCTAATGAGGATCAAAGAAAAAGAGAAAGCACCCAAAACTATAATCCTTATCCGTATTGGGGATATAGGGTATGGGATCCGTGGATGTACAACCCCTACTACAACAACCGCAGTACTAATTCAAGTACATCAAACTATGAATTAGTACAGGTTATTGTAGACTTTATAGATCAGAAGGAGGATAAGTTGCTCATGACTTTAACTGGAGTGACGGAAGTCAGTAGTCAAAAGTCCAAAAGCAAGAAGGTTTTAAAAACTACAGACAAACTTATTAACTACTTCTTAGTTGAAATTGAAAATACTCAAAAACTGTAAATTGACCTTCTGTTCTGCTGTCTCCAAAAGCCGGTTGCCACTATTACACTACTTGTATTCTCCAAAAATCACTGATGGAGATGGTTGGAATCGATAAAAATTTGTCAAGTGGATAGTCTTATTTGGCTAAATATTTGTTAATTAACAATTACATAGTACTTTTGTAGTAGCTATATTGTATTTCAGCCACTTGTTTTTGCATTTTAATGTTGACGATAGTATTAATAGATGACGACCCGATCAGTACTTTTGTAACTGAAAAACTCATTTCTAGAAATGTGAAGGAGCCTTGTCAGTTTTACAAATACCAAAGCGCCAGAGCTGCTCTCCAAGAAATCTATTCAATTAAGGCTAACTACTTATTTTTAGATCTAAATATGCCTGAAATGACGGGTTGGGATTTTCTGGATAGTTTTAATTCAGATAATAATGAAGCTCAAATTTACATTTTGAGTAGTTCTGTTGACGAAAGAGACATCAACAAAGCCAGTGGCTACAGCGTTGTAAAAGATTATTTATCAAAGCCCTTGATAAAAAAATATATCAAATCGATTTTCAACTGACCCATTAAAGGGTCTTTTTTTTGCTTCACCCACCTAAGGAATTTCTGAACACTTAACTCACTTTAAACAAGTCATTTGATCGTTTAAAACTTGACTGTGGTCTTAGCTTGAAGTCTAATAGGGTTTAAGTAGATAAAAGCTTAAACTAATTAAATAGAAGAATTTTAAAAAAATTGAAAAAAAAATTATTACTCGTGTGGTGCTAATTGTTTTTTTACTTTAATTCGTACCGTTCTATTAATATAAAAACCCCTATCTAAACTACTATGGAGGATTTTGACGACGATTTCGAAGAAGATGATAACTTCAATGATGATGAAGATTTCGGAAATGATTTCGAAGATGAATATGATCTCGACGAAGACAATGAATTTGTCGACGATAATATCATGGATTTCGACGATGACGAAGAAGAAGAGGAAGATTTCGATGATGATCAGTTCGATTAACTAGTTTCCTTTGGTTAATTGGAGTTAAGAAATTATCTTCGAGCAATCTTTAGAAATTCAACAAATTGATCATGATGCTACTTGATGTATTCACGTCTCCACTTGCTGGAGGAGCCCAAACCTTCTTAGTGATTGTATGTGTATTAATCGGTCTAGGAGCCGGGATAACTGCAATAGATACCCGAAGTACTTTTACCAAAAAGAAAAAGGCTGATCATTAATACTTTATATCTTACTTAAAAGGAGGCTAACGCCTCCTTTTTTTATGTCCAATAAAATGACACCTGCTCAAAATTTCCAGAATCACGCAAAGTATTATCCGTTCCATCATTTTTTTATCATGCCTCTCGCCTTACTATTTCTAGGGTGGACCGTGATAAAAATGGATTTTAATGATTCAGATACTATTTCCCAGAGCATTTACCACTTACTGCTTGCACTTATTGTCTTATTAATCTCATATCTACCTCGTATTTATGCATTGAAAAATCAAAATAGAATCATTCGATTAGAGATGAGACAGCGATTCATGGAGCTTGCTGGAACTCCATTTTATGAGAAAGAAAAACAGCTGAGTCCTGCTCAAATTATCGCCTTGAGGTTTGCTGGAGATGATGAGATATTGGACTTGATAGAAAAATCAATTAATGAGAAAACTACTCCTAAAGAAATAAAGAAAAGTATCAAAAACTGGAAAGCCGATCACCACAGAGTTTAGATCTAGGCCAACTCAATGTACTAATGAAAACTCCTTTTTGAGCAAGTATTCGAGATTTTGCTTTGCCTTTTCCTTATATCCTAACTGTGAAAAATCAAGTTCAGGCAATGTCAGCACTTGATCAAATGCCTTTATCCCCTCTTCATTTCCAGAGGTGATTAGGTATATTTTTCTTGATTGATCACGGGCTAGTTTCATCAGTTCAAAACAGGCTTTTCCTTCGTTTGATTGACTATCATATCTTCCTTCACCTGTAACAATTAGGTCAGCCCATTTTACTTTTTCCAGTAATGAAACTTGTTCAAAAAAGTACGTTGAACCAAATTTGATTGTGGTATCAAAATACAAAGACAGCCCTAAGGCAATTCCTCCAGCTGCACCGAAACCGTCTTTATCGATGAAGTCCTTCTTATTTTTTCGAAAGAGTAACTCAACAACTGATTTACAATCTGCTACATAACTATCAAATTCAACCTTTTTAAGACCCTTCTGAGGGCCAAAAACAGGGATTGCTCCTTGATCACCGAAAAAAGTGTTTTTAACATCACAAAGGCATGTAAACTTCACTTTCGATAGCCCTGGTGTCTTTTGGATGTGACGAATTTTAGAAATAAAGTTTGGTGTAAATAAAGTCAATTCCCTACCCTTCTCATCTAAAAAGCTAATACCTAAAGAAGATAATATTCCTAAACCTAAATCCACGGTAGCACTGCCTCCTAGGCCCAACACAATTTCTCGGGCACCTAGCTCAAGTGCATTTCGTATCAGAAGCCCTGTGCCATAAGTAGAAGCGACAAAAGGATTCTTTGTCTCATTTCCTAGCAAAGCAATACCAGAAGCCGCTGAGACATCGATATATGCAATTTTAGCATGAGTATCCCAACCATAGGAACATAAAATAGGCCTGCCGTAGGGATCTAAAGTCCAAAGGTCTCTTTTCTCCAAATCAAGAATTTCCGTCAGAAGCTCACAGGTTCCATCTCCCCCATCAGCGATAGGCAGCAATTCGGTAATAATTCCTGGAAATTCCTGATGAATAATATTTTGAATAATTTCTCCAGACTCACGAGCGCTCATGGTACCTTTGAATGCGTTAGGAGAAATCAGGATATTCATGTTAGGCACTTTTCATTCTCTGAAAATAATCCTTCGCAGCTGCTCTTACTTTAGGAGCCAAATAAATTGTGGAAATCATAGTTGGGACTGCCATAATCGCGTACATACCATCTACCAAACTGATTACTACTTCTAATGAAGCTACCGCTCCTACAACAATCGTGATTAGGTAGAAATAATTGTAGTAATCTGCTCTTTTGGCTCCAAATAAATACCCAAAGCACTTGTGCCCATAGTATGAATACGTGAACATGGTAGACAATGCAAACACTAGAACTGCTATCATTAAAAGATATCTGCCATAATACGGCAGAGCCATATCAAATGCAGCAAGTGTCAACCTCACACCATCTTTCTCAGTTGACTCCCAAACACCTGTGAGCATGATAACCAGCGCCGTAAGTGTACAAACTACTACTGTGTCAATAAATGGCCCAAGCATAGCAATTAATCCTTCTCTGATCGGCTCATTATTCTTGGAAGCTCCATGTACCATGGGTGCGGTACCAATACCAGCTTCATTAGAGAATGCAGCTCTCCTTGCTCCGACTATTATTACGGCACCAACTGCCCCTCCGGCCATAGCCTCTCCAGTAAACGCATCGGTTACGATTTTCAAAAGCATATCGGGAACGTCGCCAATGTATTTGAACACGATGATGATCACGGTGACGAAGTAAAGACCAACCATGAAAGGAACCATTTTGGAGGCTACTGCGGCGATTCTCTTGATTCCGCCAAGAATTACAATTGCAACAAGAACCATCATCGTAATGCCAATAATCCATCGGGTTTTATCTCCCTCATCCAAACCAGCTGGTTCCAGAATAACTGTTCTTAGTACAGCCGTTAATTGATTAGCTTGAAAAATAGCCAGCAAACCTAAAATACCAGCGCCACAAAATATTACGGATAGAAATTTCCACTTCTTCCCCATCCCTTCTTCAATCACATACATAGGCCCACCTTGAATTTGGCCTTCAGAATCTTTTCCTCTGTACATGATAGCTAGGCTACAGGTGTAAAACTTAGTGGCCATACCCACAAATGCGGAAACCCACATCCAGAATATAGCTCCCGGACCTCCCATATTGATCGCAATTGCTACACCACTGATATTCCCTAAACCAACTGTAGCTGCAATTGCTGCTGATAATGCCTGAAAAGAGGATATCTGACCAGGTGCAAGATCATCATCATATTTACCGCTAAGTAATCCCATCGCGTGACCGATTTTTCGAAATGGAACAAAGCCAGAGTGAACCAAAAGAACCAATCCGCCGCCCATTAGGATGACAAGCATCGGTGTTCCCCATATCCAGTTTGCAAAGGAAATAATGTATTCGCCCATTAAAGTTTTCTAGTTATAGTAATCAGACAAGTTGATCGGGTGATTTTAAAATTAACATCCATATTAGGTTCATTTTAATCAAATTCAAAGAATATCGCTTTTCAAGCAATAAAAAACCCGGAGCAAGCCGGGTCTTTAAATTCATTTTGGGTGGTTACCAATTAACTTTCGGGGATCTATAGAACTCTATCCCATTGATATCCCACCGCTTACCTTGTAGAGCAATTCTGGTCTGAAAACTTTCCCAGTTTCTTCTGCTAGGAGAAGACCACGCAACTTCTGCAAGTGCGGCAATTCTTGGGAATGCCATGTATTCCAAATCTGCTCGGTTAGTAATCGTTTCTGTCCAAATCGGTGCTTCAACTCCCAAAATATCGGATTTATTAATACCATCAGCATAGGATGAGGGATCCCAATTATATGAATCATCCAACTCAATGTAAGCAGCCCAATGAAGACCAAGTCGTGAAGTAGAATCATACTGCATGTCTAAATAAGCCCGCTTTGCAGGTGACATCAAAATTTGATTTCCCTGCTCCTTGGCAAGCTTTGCATTTTCTTCCAATGCCCAAAACTGAGCTACAGAACCAGGCATTAATTCAGTTGTTGCTATTTCATCCCAACCAATGCTAGTTTTGCCATACTTGGCAACTATTTCTTGAACACGTTCTACAAAAAATATGTAGTCATTTTTCTCCGTGACATGGGATTCATCACCACCAATATGTATGTAAGGACCAGGAGTCATTTCAACCAACTCTCTTATTACATCCTCTACGAAAGTGTAAGTGATCTCTTTATTCGTAGCAAAAGTGCTGAATCCAACTTCAATACCTGTATATAGTTCTGCCGGCTCAGGGTTTTTGTCCAAAACATCAAAATCTATTTTCCCCTCAGTCATCGTGGCGAAATCTCCATCAGGCAAATTCACACCTGGATTTAACTCTGCATAAGATGCCAGCGCTGCATTGGTATGTCCTGGCATATCAATTTCCGGAACCACTGTGATAAATCGATCAGCTGCGTATTTTACAATTTCCACATAATCTGCCTGCGTATAAAAACCACCTTCTGTACCTCCAACTTCAGTTTTACCACCAATTTCAGTCAGTTTAGGCCAAGATTTAATTTCAATTCTCCAGCCTTGATCATCCGATAAGTGCAAATGAAGGTAGTTGAATTTCAAACTTCCCATTTGGTCGATGTAATGCTTCACATCGCTTACACTGAAAAAATGTCTAGCCACATCCAACATCGCACCACGATAGCCAAACTCCGGTTCATCTTCGATTGTACCGTTTGCAATAACCCATTCAGCATCTACTTTAGAGGTATTTTCGATCTCCACTGGTAAAGCTTTGATCAGGGTTTGTATTCCATAATAGAGTCCTGCTGCTGTAGTAGAAGAGATTTTCACTTGATCGCTACTAATCTCAATGCTATATTTTTCTGAAGACTCACCGCTCAACAAGCTCAATATCAAATCACCGCTAGCTGTACTAACTGGAATTTCAAACCCAGTAGCAGGACGTAATTTATCAGCTAGGAATTCTCCTACCCTCGCCAAATCATCACCTGAACCTACCAATTGAATCGAAGCTCCTGGCTCTAATTCAAAAACTCCAGAGGTGGAAGTTATCGAGGTTGGGATAGGTATTATTCCTGCCTCATCAAGTTTTATTGAATTGGGAGAGTCACAAGAACTAAAAGAAAATACTGCCAAAGCAGCTAATGACCACAATGTATGTTTCATGAGATAAAGATTTGAGTAAACTTAATCTATTTTTTATAAAAAGTTAATTCAACCTAATTGATTTTATAAAGTAAGAGAATAAAAGCTGATTAATGAGCTTAAATAATTGGATGCATATCAATTTTGATGAATGGACTGAAGATTGTGACTTGTTTTTAATAATTTCAAATTTCACTTAGTCTACAAATTAAACCGAATCAATAAGTGTCCTATTGATCAAAAACCCTCTTTAACATAACTATCAATCTCATGAAAAGTGATGGCTCAAATTCCGGGAATTCCCGGAGAAAATTCCTAAAAGGTTCGGCGTTAGCTGCCGCCGGATTTTACATTGTACCCAGAAATGTCTTAGGTGGCCCTGGATTTATAGCACCCAGTGATAAACTTCGAGTAGCAAGTATTGGTGTAGGTGGAATGGGTGGAAGTGATGTCCGTGGCATCACCCGAACAGAAAAAGTTGACTTCATTGCATTGTGCGATGTAGATGATTCCAGAGCCAAAGGCAGTAGAGAGCTACATCCAAAGGCTAACTATTACAAAGATTACCGCGAAATGCTCGATAAAGAAGGTAAAAACATCGATGCAGTTTCAGTATCAACCCCAGATCATACGCATGCAGTAGCAGCAATGGCAGCCATGAAAATGGGGAAACATGTATATGTACAAAAACCACTTGCTCATGATATCTATGAAGCAAGAATGCTCACTCAAGCAGCAGAAAAATATAAGGTAGTAACCCAAATGGGAAACCAGGGTTCGTCTGGAGATGGCGTTAGAAAAATGGTGGAATGGTATGATGCGGGGTTGATTGGAGAGGCCACTAAAGTTTACACTTGGACAAATAGGCCAGTTTGGCCTCAAGGTATACAATGGCCAAAAGAGCCTGTCACTCCTCCTACTGATCTGGATTGGGATCTGTGGCTTGGGACAGCACCTTACAAAGATTATGTAGGCAATCTTGTACCGTTTAACTGGAGAGGTTGGTGGGATTATGGTACAGGCGCTCTAGGAGATATGGCCTGTCATATCATGGAACCTCCATTCCGAGTGCTAGGATTAGGATATCCTAAATCAGCAGAATGTTCTGTGGGATCAGTCTATGTGGGAGAATTTCAAAGAGGATATTTCCCTGAAAGCTGTCCACCATCATCGCATATAACATTGCGCTTTGACAGACCTGGAAAAGAAGACCTTGAATTCCATTGGATGGACGGCGGAATTCAACCGAATAGACCTGAAGAGCTAGCTCCAAATGAGCAAATGGGTGATGGGGGAAACGGGGTAATCATAGAAGGAACCAAGGGAAAAATGATGTGCTCCACCTATGGAATTAACCCTCAGCTTCTTCCTACTTCAAAAACAAAAGATATTAATGTACCTGAAACTCTCTACCGAGTACCTGGAGGTGATAATGGGCATTACAAGAATTGGGTTGAAGCCTGTATCGCCGGTCATGGGTCTGAGGAATACAAAAACTTGAGCTCTCCTTTTTCTATCGCTGGTCCTCTTACCGAATCAGTGTTGATGGGAAATCTAGCCATTAGAAGCTATGACTACAGAGCTCCGAAACCAGACAATGCAAATGAATTTGATTACCCAGGAAGAGGAATCAAGTTGGTTTGGGATGGTCCAAATATGCAGGTGACTAATTTTGAACCCGCCAATCAATTTGTAAAGAGAGATTACAGAGGAGACTTTTCTCTATAAATCTAAAAGGGCTTTGAAAGTTGATTTCAAAGCCCTTTTTTATAAACAATCAATACTTACTAATAATTTTCATATCAAAGTGAGACTGAAAACTCACACTGGCAACTATTTATTGTTCTACTTCTAGTTCAACCCTTCTATTTTTTGATCTTCCAACTTCAGTGGCGTTGGACGCTTTTGGTCTTGTCCCACCCCATCCAGAAATCCGAAGGCTTTCAAAAGGAACTCCCTGAGTAATCAAGAAATCTCTTACACTTCCTGCTCTCTCCAACGATAAAGCTTTATTTAAGCCAGGATCACCAGCACTATCCGTGTGACCATGGATTCTTAGTTTCATTTGCGGATTTTCTACTAGGAATTCAGCCAATTCAGTCAAGGAACTTTTGGTCCCGTCACCTTCTAATTCAGCTGTACCTCTTTTGAAATTCACATTATCCAACAAGATCATGTTTCCAGATTCTGCTTTGGTCATTAGCACAACTGTTGGTTCAGTCGTCTTAAGCTCAGTTAACGATACAGTTTTAGGGAAATAACCACTTGCATTAATCTTAATTTTTCCTACTTGTGCATTCGATAAATCGGACAATAAGATTGAATCAGCAGCTGTTTTAGAAATAAGATTGCCGCCTTCTTTCCAATTGATTGTAAATGGAACCAATGTCTTATTTTTTGCATCAACTACGAACCAAGAAATGGGGCTTTCTTTTGGTTGTGCCATCTCTTCAGTCACTTTTACTTCAAGAAAACCAACTGACGAGGCAGGATAAATTGGGACAATTGAAACAGTTTTTGTCTTGGCGACCGTTGAATTCGGAGCGATTGGTTCGGGATCAGGAGCGGCAAATTCCTCAGGAATTGTCAATGGAATCACGGTTTCGAAAGTCAATAAATCCGCAAAGCCATCGCTATTCTGGGTGCTTGTCCAAACAACCTCTTCTTCATTGATAAACGTGACGGAAACCTCAGAACCGGGAGAACTAACCTGTTCCCATTTTACTGGCTTACTCCAAGTGCCCCATCCTTCACTCATTTGTTTGGCGATAAAAATATCTTTGCCGTTTGCACCTTCATGCATGTTGGAAGAGAAGTATAATTGCTTTGATTTAACATCAAAAAACGGACTCATTTCCTGCCCGGTTGTATTTACAGCTGAACCTATATTTACAGGCTTTGACCATTCTATAGGCCCAATTTTCTCACTAACGTAGATATCTTCATTCCCTTTGGAATCTTTGGCTTTTCCTGAAAGGAAGATTACTTTTCCACCTGAAGCTACTCTCCCCGTCACTTGTCCAGAAAGCCCATCCAGACTGGCCATATTCACCTGACGAAGGAAATTCCAGTCTGTTCCAAATTTCGAATATTGGTAAATCCCAAATCTGGATCCTCCTGTATGATAAACTAGTAGCGTCAGATAATCCTCCAAACCTAAGGAAAAATCATAGCCATCTGTGCTCAGATCGGCACGGTGAACAGCTTCTTCCCAACCGCCAGATTCTGACTTTTTAGTCATCCAGATATCACCTGGGTCAGTGACGCCTCCTACATTATTCGGATGAAAAGCTCGGGTAAATAATAAGGTGTTATCTCCTATCCACACTGGATTGTTATCGTCCTGCGGACTATTGGCACCAGATAGCGACACTACTGTCTGGGCTTGGAGATGGAATGAAATGCAAAAAGCAAGTAGCATTACACCACTTGCTTTTTTAACTACGTTATTGAATTTTCTCATAATTTATTGATCCAGCACAATGGCAAATACCAAAGGTGCTACGATCGTTGCATCAGACTCGATAATGAATTTCGGAGTATCGATTCCTAGTTTGCCCCAAGTGATTTTTTCATTTGGCACAGCACCAGAATACGAACCATAAGAAGTGGTCGAATCAGAAATCTGGCAGAAATAGCCCCAAAGCGGCACATTCTCTCTTTGCAACATCGGCACCACACATATAGGGAAGTCTCCTGCAATTCCCCCGCCAATTTGGAAAAATCCAATAGTACTTTCGTCAGTTGCGGTATTTGTATACCATTCTGCTAGGTACATCATGTACTCAATTCCACTTCGAACTGTGTGTACATTCTTCACATCTCCAGAGATCACATGACCTGCAAACATATTTCCCAAGGTAGAATCTTCCCATCCTGGAACGATAATCGGAATATTCTTTTTAGCTGCTTCTAGCAACCAACTGTCCTTCGGGTCGATTTGATAAGAATCTTCTAATTTCCCAGAAAGTAGGATTTTATAGAAAAATTCGTGCGGGAAAAATGCCTCTCCAGCTTGGTCAGCTTTCACCCACTCCTCCAAAATCACATTTTCAATTCTTCGCATGGCTTCCATTTCCGGAATACAGGTATCAGTCACACGGTTCATATGTCTTTCTACCAAATCCTGCTCCTGAGCTGGAGTAAGCTCGCGGTAATTAGGAATACGCTCATAATAATCATGCGCGACCAAATTGAACACATCCTCTTCCAAGTTTGCACCGGTACAAGTGATGATTTGGATTTTATCCTGACGAATCATTTCCGCAAGAGAAATACCCAGTTCAGCTGTAGACATTGCTCCAGCTAGAGTTACCATCATTTTACCACCATTGTCCAAATGGCTCTTGTACCCTTCAGCAGCATCAATCAAAGCTGCAGCATTGAAGTGGCGGTAATTATGTTTTAAAAATTCAGTGATTTTCATTCTATAAATTTTCGTTAGAGAGCAGCAAAAATACCCATTTTTTCGCACAAAAAAACCCAGCCTAAGCCGGGTTTTACTAATTGGAGTAGTATTTCAGCTTATTTAGCTGTGTCTGCTGGAGCAGCAGTATATGCTTTATTCAATCCTTCGATTACTGATTCTGTAATATCCAAAGCGTCATTGCCATACCATACAGCACCACCTCTAGTGTAGCTAAGAACTAAAGTAAGATCATTTTCTTCTGCATACTTTTTCAGGTATTCCTGAACTCTATCGTACACATCGCTGTAAAGTGTCGCTTCATCAGCAGATAATTCCTGCATCAAATTATCACGGTATGTCATTAGATTTTGCTCTTTTTTTGCCAAATCTTCCTGCTTAGCTCTCTGCTGATTTACAGTCATGTTTCCACCAGTTTGTTGGAAATTCTGAACTTCCTGTTGGAATCCACTAGCTCTACCTTGAAGATCACCTTCAAATCTCTTTCCTTTTTCCGTTAGCTCTTCTGACTTGGTCTTGAAGTAATCATACTTGTTGATCACGCTATCTGTGTAAACAAAGGCAACATTCAAATCACCTTGTTTAAACTCTTTGGTAGCGCTTTCGCCAGCTGGAGTAGAAGTTGCAGCCTTATCGCAACCGTATAAAAGCACTGTAGCAAGGCTCAATGCACCGATTAGTTTTAGTCCTTTTTTCACTTTGTTGATGTTATTGATTACAAGGGCGCAAATATAAAGAAAGTATTGATTTTACAAGAATCGCACCTTGATCTATGGGGAATTATGAAGGAAGCAATTTAGAAATATTGCTCTTGCGCCAATCGATATACTTGAGTATGTGCATCCACAATCTTGGCAACATTTGGTGAATATCCTCCTCCCATGCAGCACATAATTGGGGATTTGAGTGACTTAGCAAGAGTTAAAACAATCAAATCCCGGTTTTTCACGCCAGTCTGCGTCAAACCTAATCTTCCTAATTTGTCACTCTCTAAAACATCAACTCCAGACTGATAAATAATGAAATCTGGAGTAAATACTTTTACTATGTATTCGAGTTGCGATTGGAGTATCCCTAGATACTCTTCGTCTCTGATTCGATCGGGAACTGGACAATCCAAATCAGAAACTTCTTTATGAATCGGATAATTCCTTGCTCCATGCATACTAAAAGTGAAAACATTTGGGTTACCCCTAAAAATACTAGCAGTCCCATTTCCTTGGTGAACATCTAAATCGATTACCAATACCTTCTTAGCTAATTGATTTTCAATTAAATAATTTGCCGTCACAGCAATATCATTTAACAAGCAAAAGCCCTCTCCTCTATCTGAAAAAGCATGATGGGTACCACCAGCAATGTTCATCGCAATACCAAATTCCAATGCAAAAATGGCTGCTTGAACGGAACCATGTAATATGGTGACTTCCCGATGTACTAGTTCCTTGGATAACGGAAACCCAGTAGCTCGTATTTCAGATTTAGATAAGTCTAATGTCTGAAGTTTATTCCAATATTCTGAGGAGTGTGTATTCAGAATCCACTTTTCATCGAGTGGAACAGGCTCGAAAAAATTCTCTTCCGTTACAATCCCCTCATAAAGCAACTGCTCAGGAAGAAGCTCATATTTCTCCATGGGAAACCTATGTCCATCAGGCAGAGGGTGTTTATAAATGGGTGAAAAGGCAATTTTTAGCATAAAAAAACGCTTGTTATTAGCAAGCGTAGTTGTTGAATTCTAGTTTGAATTGGATCAATCTTCTATATCTTCTTCTTCAGATTGAAATGCATACATGGTGTCATCCAGCTCTAGCGTATCGTCATTAAACTCCTTGATGAAATTAGCAATAACTTTCTCATCTATATGGTCAACATTCAGCCCAGCGTCTACTCCGATTCCGAAGTCATGTCGAGTATCTACATCGACAAACTCTTGGACCTTAACACTCTCCTCTTCTTCGATTTCCATGATAATCTCAGTAATAAACCATCCGATTTCCTCTTCTTCACTGGTCAACTGTTTTAAATTACCGTTTTCATCTTCTTCATAGGAAATACCTTTGAAATTCGGGAATTTCTGTGCTGCCTTATGCTCTGCCAATTCATATACCTCACTAGCATGGTGCAATCTGAGCGTGTATAGCGCAGCATCATATATTACCTCTTTTCCTTGGTACATACCAATAAAATAGAAGTTCACAAACTCTTCAGAGTTCTCTTCGTCAGGAATGATTTTGTATGGTTTTTTGAGCTTCTTAAGCTCGTCCTTTAGCTCTTCAATACGCTGAGGGTCAAAACCTGGATTTGAAAATGACATAGGTCAAAATTTAAAAGAATATATATTTTAAGTGATTAGCAGTTCAATAGTACTAAATCCTATAGTAATATAGTATCAAAATCTAATCGAAATTAATTAAAACAGCAAAGGCTGATAAATAATTTGTTAAAAAATTGTCTGATTCTTAGATTGATAATAGCTTGAATTTCAATAAGAAAGATGAATTTCAGCCTCCAAAGTGCATTTGTAGCCCGAATTTCTAACTAAAATTAAAAAGCGTGGAAGGCAGCAAATTGTTTGAAGAAATCAAAAAATTTAACAAAAAATATACTGAATATCAGACATTTAACTTTAAGCTTAATCAGATGGATTTAGATTGTTTCCAAAAAGAGAATTGATAATACTCAGTACAATGGCGAAAAGAACTGCCCACCAAAACCCGTCGACTTGAAAACCCGGTATAATTTGATCCGCAAGCATGATCATCAACGCATTGATTACAAGTAGAAAAAGCCCAAGTGTCACCACAGTAATGGGTAAAGTCAAAATCACTAAAAGGGGCTTAATAGTAATATTGATCAATATTATGACTGCAGCAAGTATGAATCCAGTCATAAAATTGTCAATGTGAATTCCTGATAAGAAATACTCAGCAATCAACACGGCAATCCCACCCAAAATAATTTTAACAAGGAAGTTTAAAGGTTTATTCGTCTTTTCCATAGAATTGAAATTAAGTAAATAGGCTTACTTTTCTTAAAAACCTGATAAATATCATCTCACAAAAATGGAATGGTTCAGGAAGGAAATTCGTTACTTACCCTAGGTTGCGTTATATTTGTAAGTCAAACTTTAAATCCTAAACCGAGTGATAATTATCCTTTTCTTCTTGATGCATTGGTACTTCTCCTTATTTTGCCAAAGCTTCTTCCTTCATAGGTACGCTGCCCACCAAATGTTCTACATGAATAAATACTGGGAAAAGTTCTTCTACTTTTTTACATGGATGTGGCAAGGGAGTTCATACTTATCTCCTAGGGCTTATGCGATTCTGCACAGAATGCACCATGCCTATAGTGACACCCCAAAAGATCCACACAGTCCTCATCACACTGAAAATTTGTTCACTATGATGTGGAAGACTAAAAATATCTACAACGAATACTTTTCATTTCGATTGAAGCCTGAAGAAAGGTTTTCGAAAGATATTCCTGATTGGAACAAATTTGACAAATTCGCAGATACCATGCTCGTAAGGGTGAGTTGGGGGTTATTGTACGTAGCTATCTATGTGTTATGTATCTCAGTTTTTGATTTGCCTGGCACCCATTGGTGGATGTATTTTCTACTTCCAATCCATTTTCTGATGGGACCTGTTCATGGTGCTATTGTTAACTGGAGTGGCCATAAATATGGCTACGCTAATTTTGACAATAATGATCATTCCAAAAACAGTTTGTTACTAGATGTGTTAATGCTAGGAGAACTGTTTCAAAATAACCATCATAAATTGCCTAATAGACCTAATTTTGCTGTGAAGTGGTATGAGTTTGATCCTACCTACCCTATAGTAAAATTGCTTCATATGACACGGATAATTAAGCTAAGACCTGCTTAAATTCATAGAATAAAAAGCAAGGGAATTAGTATGAACTTTAATTATTTTGGTACAAACGTCGATTCCTTTTAGTTAAAAAAAATTAAAAGTAAAGGTGGTTTTTTTTGCAATTGTGAAACTAAACGA
>TARA_R110002020_G_scaffold152794_7_pt1 | contig 93322 bp, 97 predicted proteins | sample TARA_R110002020 | Tara Oceans TARA_R110002020 (sample SAMEA4396489) | marine metagenome | biome: Westerlies Biome; feature: [MES] marine water layer (ENVO:01000295) within the mesopelagic zone...; material: water (ENVO:00002006), including particulate matter (ENVO:01000060) such...
CGCTAGCTAGTAACCGTAGTAGTTAGCGCTTTCAGAAGCTGCGGCGATGATCGCCACAATGATGCCCACCCAGAAGATTGCGGTAACGAGACCGATTGCTACCGAGATATAACCCGTGATCAGCCCCGTCAACCAGAACGGTCGCGCATGGGGCTGCTTCTTTTGAGCCATATGGCCCATGATGACGGCCGCAACGCCGGGCAAGAAACCGATCATCATGAAAGAAAGCACGACGCCTCCGATTCCCGTTGCCATTGAGGCAATCGACAGCCCCTGCGAGGGGCCTGCCGGAGCGGGAGTGTAGGGGGCTTGGCCCGGCGTGCCACCGTTCGCGTAGCCGGGAATCGGCGTTCCGCTCGCTGCGGCGTAAGGATCGGTAGGGGCTGAAGCCGGAGCTGCTTCGGGAGCTACCGGAGCAGCTGTAGCTTCGGAGGCCGCGCTAGCGGCGGAAGCAGACGCAGCAGACGGAGCGGGAGGAACCGGGGGAACGCTCGCGGCAGTGCTCGCCGGGACGGCCGGTGCCGGAGGAGTTGCGGCGGCCGGAACGTTCGCCGCGGCGGGGGCCGTCGAGGAAGCAGGGCCGTTCGCTGAAGCAGTCTTTTCTGCTGCAGCTTTGGCAGCAGAAGTCTTAGCTGCGGCGGCCTTCGTTGCGGCGGCCTTAGTCGTTGCAGCCTTGGCCGTTGTTGACTTAGCGGTAGGCGACTTAGGGGCGGCGCTCTTCGCGGCTGCAGACTTAGCCGTACTCGACTTGGCCGCGCTCGCGGGAGCAGCAGCCTTCGCCGCTGGCTTCTTAGCTGCGCTAGTCGACTTTGCGGCCGCGGCCGAAGTAGCGGCAGGCGCTTTCTTGGCTGCGGGCTTTTTCGCGGACGGAGTGGCCTTCGCTAGCGGAACATCCGACGTGGAGGATGCGGCGGGCGAAGTGATCGGCGGGATTGAACCGTCTGATTTATTGGTAGCCATGCCCACACTTTAGCAAGTGTTCCTCAACACAAAAGGGCCAACGCACATGTGCGTTGGCCCTTTTTGCTAAGCCTAGAACGATCTAGTAGGTGTAGCTGCTGGTGCCCAGTGCGGCAAAGCCGACTACGGCGATCGTGAAAATGATCACGCCAAGAATTCCGAGGTATCCGAGCACGAGGCCGATAATCGCGAGAACCTTGCCCTGCTCACCAGTCTTCTTGATCTGGCTGAGCGCAATGTGTCCCGTGATAATGCCGACAAGGTGGAAAAAGATAATTGACGCCACCAAAGAAATGATGGAGAGTACGTTCCACTTTGCTACCGGTGCGCCACCAGGTGCTGCAGCGTAAGGGGTGGGTTCTGACATAGCGGAGTGCTCCTTAGATTAGGTGGCCGATTGCGGCGCACCCATATTCTCAGCCTGAAAGAACCCTGTCAACGCGTTCTGGCCAGATTTCATGAGCGCGTTACGCCTGAATGAGCGTTACAGGCAGCGTGGAATCAGCACTAAAGCCCAAAGTTGAGGGTCTTTTGCCTGCCATCACCAATTGGGCGCCCAGGGCTGCAATCATCGCTCCGTTGTCGGTACACAGCGACAACGGAGGAATTCGCAATTGGATACCGGCCGCCGTGCACCGTTCCGCCGCCAGTTCTCGCACACGAGCGTTCGCAACGACACCGCCGCCGAGAAGGAGGCGAGGCACATCGCGATCTACACACGCCGCGACAGCTTTAGTAAGCAGAACATCCACAACGGCCTCGCGGAAACTGGCCGCGACATCCGCCTTCGAAAAGTCTGTGCCGGCGTCTTGCTCGCGCTCCACCCAGCGCGCAACCGCCGTCTTGAGCCCAGAGAAGGAGAAGTCATATCGATGGCGTTCGCGATCTTTCGGCAAGCTGAGACCGCGAGGAAAACGAATCGCTGTGGGGTCGCCGGCAGCCGCGATCCGGTCGATGTGAGGGCCGCCTGGATAGGGCAAGCCAAGCAAGCGAGCGACCTTGTCGAACGCCTCGCCCGCTGCATCGTCGATAGTCTCGCCCAACAACTCGACATCCGAGACCAGATCCCGCACGTGCAGCAGCGACGTGTGCCCACCGGAGACGAGCAGCGCAATGGTCGGCAAATCGATCTCAGTGCCGTCATCGCGGAGCACATCTGCACCGACATGGCCGACAAGGTGGTTCACGGCATAAAGAGGCTTGCCGGTAGCTACAGACAGCGCTTTCGCCGCCGCGACCCCGACCATGAGCGCCCCTGCCAGCCCTGGCCCGCTCGTCACCGCGATAGCGTCGAGCTCCGAGAGTTCCACACCCGCCTCGGCGAGCGCCTGCTCCAGTGCTGGCTGGAGCGCTTCGAGGTGAGCTCGCGCAGCAACCTCCGGCACCACTCCCCCATAGCGCGCGTGCTCTTCCATCGACGAAGAAATCACGTTCGCCAATAAGTGGTTGCCACGAACGATTCCGATGCCCGTCTCATCACAGCTCGTTTCGATTCCTAACACGAGCGGATTCGTAGTGTTACTCGGCATTTCTCCTGAGAGCGCCGACACCACAGTCGCACTCTCTCCACTCAGGCTCACCGGCCAACCGCCGGGGAGAGCTTCGGCTCGGGAATAGTCAGTTTCATCACGATCGCGTCCACGCCATCCGGTTGATAGTAATTCGGCCGCACCGCGATGCGCTCAAAGCCGAGCGAGTCATACATTCGCTGCGCGGAAGGATTGTCATCGCGCACCTCGAGAAAGAGTTCGCTGGCACCACGATCGCGAGCCTCAACCATGAGCGCGTGCATCAACGCACGACCGATCCCTTGGCGGCGAGCATCCGCTGCAACAGCAATGGTCTGGATGTCGGCTTGACCCGAGCGGTGCGGAGCACGCAAGCCGGCGTAGGCAGTCACCACGGCCGGCTCCACAAGCGGAGTCGCCACGAGGTAGTAACCGTGGTTGTCGCCAAGCTCGGCCCGCATCATGTCGCTCGACCACGCATCGTTGGCAAACTCGCGTGATTCAATCGCCATGATGCCGTCAAGATCATCGATAGTGGCGCGGCGCAACTGCCAACTCATGAGGTAACTCGTTTCGGCCCTGCGGAGAGGGTGACATCGGGCGAACGCAAATAGAGCGCGTCTTCGCCAGCAAAAGGACGGTCGTTCTGGAGCAGCAAATATGCAAGGCGTGCAAGGCGCGAGGCATGCACCGGCTCTGTGTCCCGGAGCGCGAAGTGTTCGAAGTTCGGAACGCTCGACGCGAGTTCAGCAGCAGGAGCCAAAGCAGGGCCAGCGACGCGCAACGGCAGCCCCGCGACATCCGACCCTTCATAGGTTGACCAGTAGAGCTCTTTGCGGCGTGCGTCCGTGGCGATAACGACGGGTGCAGTCTCGCCGAGAGCCAAGGCATCATGTGTGACGACGGGCAGCAGCGGCAGCTTTGCCCCGAAGGCGAATGCTCGAGCGGCAACGATACCGACGCGCAAACCCGTGAAGGGACCCGGCCCCATCCCCGCAACCACACCGGTCAGGTCGGTTACAGCAATTCCAGCCTCAACAAGACTCGCGTGGATGAAGTCGCCCACCACCTCAGCATGTTTACGGGTGTCGAGAGAATTGTGTTCCGCGCGCACTATCCCGTCATCGTCAACAACCGCAACGGTTGTGCCCGCCGAGGTATCAATCGCTAACAGCATTGATCCACTCCATGTCTGCCCATCGGGGACCGTGCCCCGTTACGGTCACCGTGCGCGGCTCAACCGGCTCTTCGGCGAAATCGTCATCGGAACCGTCTCCATGACCATCGACGTCAGAGCCCGCACCGATCGGACGGGCAATGTCTACTGTGAGCCAGCTATCGCTCACACCGTCGAGCAATCCAGCACCCCACTCGACAACGACAATTGACGCATCAAAATCGATATCGAGATCATCGAGCTCCACCGCGCTCCCCAGCCGGTAGGCATCGACATGCACGAGCGGCGGCGCCTCATCGACCGAAATCTCAGCCCCGGAAGCATCCAGTCGCGGGTGTGTGCGCGCAAGAACAAAAGTCGGGCTCGTCACAGTGCCACGAATGCCCAGAGTCTCGCCAATTGCCCGCGTCAACGTTGTCTTGCCCGCCCCCAGCTCTCCGTTGAGCAAAACGAGGTCGCCTGCCTCAAGTTGCGCGGCAATAACGACACCGAGCTCAGCCATCCGCTCAGGAGAGGCAATCGTGAAGGTGGTCACGACTCATACCTGCGGGTCACGCGCGGACCCACTCGGGTCACGATTTCGTAGTTGATGGTGTCTGCAGCCGCAGCCCAGTTATCCGCGCTCGGCAGAGCGAGTGCCGGGTCGCCAAACAGCACAGCCTCGTCTCCCACCGCGACGGCGGCATCACCCATATCGACCACAATCTGGTCCATGGCCACTCGCCCGGCAACCCGGCCGACAGCACCATTGATCGAGACGGGCCCCCGGTTCGAGGCATGACGCGGGACACCATCCGCGTAACCAAGAGGAACAAGCGCAAGAGTCGTATCGCGCTCGCACCGATACGAATAGCCGTACGAAACACCCGAACCCGCCGAAACTCGCTTTACCGAAATCACCGGCGCGCTCAGCGTCATCGCTGGCACAAGACCGAGAGCTGCGGCATCCACATCGCCTGCCGGCGCAAGACCGTAACCCGAAATGCCCACACGCACGAGATCAAAGCGAGCCGCCGGATGTTTGATTGCGCCCTCTGAGGCAGCCAGATGACGAAGCTCGGGCCGCAGTCCCACCGACTGCGCCATTCTGATTGCTGCAGAAAACTGCTCTATTTGATCTGCATCGTTCTCGGCCCCCGCATTGGCTAAGTGGCTCCAGAGTCCGCGGACGCGAATCCGGCCCGCGAGTTCGTGGGCGACAGCGAGTTCAAAAAACTGCTGCCATTCATCCAAAAAAGCACCATTGCGGTGCAGCCCAGTATCGACTTTCACGTGTACAGAGGCGGTCTCGGATGTCGCAGCCACCTCGTTCAGTTGCGCAATGCTGCTCACGCCGAGGTCAATATTCGCGCGCACCGCATCACCAAAGGCCGCCCCCGGCTGATGCAACCACGCTAAGAGCGGAGCGTTGATACCTGCCTCGCGCAACGAGAACGCTTCGCTCACATCAGCGACGCCGAGCCAGTCGGCGCCTCCCTCGAGCGCTGCACGCGCACTGGGAATCGCACCGTGGCCGTACCCGTCAGCCTTGACGACCGCCATTACTTGCGCTGGCGCGACGAGGGTTCGTAGAACCTCGATGTTGTGGCTGATGGCTGCCGTGTTGATCGTGGCGAGTCGGAGGTCGCTCATGGGGTGGCCTCCGCAATGACGTAGGCGATTGCGATACCGGCATCATGGCTCATGGACAAGTGCAGTGACGTAATTCCTCGACGATCAGCGATAGCCTTCGTCGAATTCTGGAGTTCAAACGAGGGATTTCCGAGCGCATCAGAAACCACCTGCATGTCATGCCAGGTCACACCGCTCGAGTCGCCGAGCGCTTTGATGAGGGCCTCTTTCGCCGCGAACCTTCCCGCGAGGGAGCGAAGCGGCCGCGGCTTGCCCTCCTTGAGCTGTTCGCTCTCAGAGAACAGCCGCGATGTGAGGGTCGGTGTGCGCTGCAACGCGCGCTCAAAACGAGCGACGTCGACAACATCCACACCGATCCCCACAATCACGGTGAAACCTATTCGACAGTGACAGACTTCGCGAGGTTGCGAGGCTGGTCGACGTCGAGTCCCTTCGCAGCAGAGAGCTCCATACCGAAGATGTGCAGCGGGATCACAGCCAGTAGCGGCTCGAAGAACGAACCAGCCAACGGAATCGGGATCACTTCGTCAGCGAAGGGAAGCACGGCAGCATCGCCCTTCTCCGCAATCGCGATGACGCGAGCGCCACGCGCACGGATCTCTTGAATGTTCGAGACAACCTTCTTGTGCAGCGAGTTGGGGTCACGCGGGCTCGGAACAATCACAAACACGACCTGACCCGGCTCGATGAGCGCAATAGGTCCGTGCTTGAGCTCGCCAGCAGCGAAGCCCTCAGCGTGGATGTAGGCCAGCTCCTTGAGCTTAAGCGCGCCCTCAAGTGCAACTGGGTAACCAACGTGGCGACCGAGGAAGAGCACGGACTGGGTGTCCGTCATCCAATGCGCCAGCTGCTTGATCGACTGCGAGGTCACGAGAACCTCAGAGATCTTGTCGGGCACAGCCTGAAGCTCCGCGACGTTCTCGCGAATGGCCTCGTCGGTGAGAGTGCCCCGCACACCAGCGATGTGCAATCCAATCAGGTAGAGCGCGGTTACCTGAGCGACAAAAGCCTTTGTGGATGCCACAGCAACCTCAGGACCAGCGTGAGTGTAAACAACAGCGTGCGACTCGCGCGGAATCGTCGCTCCGTGCGTGTTGCACACGGAAACAACCTTCGCGCCGGACTCCATCGCGAACTTGACCGCCATAAGCGTGTCCATCGTCTCACCAGACTGGCTAATCGAGATGACGAGCGTACGTTCAGTCAGAATCGGGTTACGGTAACGGAACTCGTGAGCGAGCTCAACGTCAACAGGTACACGAGCCCACGCCTCAATGGCGTACTTGCCGAGCATTCCAGCGTATGCGGCTGTTCCACAGGCAATAACGACGATGCGATCGATGTTGGAGATGATCTCATCGCCGAGCGGCTCGAATTCAGTGAGCTTGACCAGGCCGTCTTGAACGCGACCAAGAATGGTGTTGGCTACGGCATCCGGCTCCTCGCTGATTTCCTTAGCCATGAAGCTCGACCAACCACCCTTTTCAGATGCCGAGGCATCCCAAGCGATGTCGAACTCCTCAACCTCAACGGGATTGCCGTCGAAGTCGATAACGTCAACAGAGTCAGGACGGATCGTCACGATCTGGTCCTGACCGATAGCAACGGCGCGACGCGTGAATTCAACGAAAGCGGCGACGTCGGAGCCGAGGAAGTTCTCTCCGTCGCCCAAGCCGATGACGAGGGGCGAATTGCGGCGAGCGCCGACAACCACGCCGGGCTGATCTTGGTGCACGGCAAGCAGAGTGAAGGCACCCTCAAGACGTGCAACGACAGCACGCAAAGCCTCAGTGAGGTCTCCGCGCTTCTCGTATTCGCGCCCGACAAGGAGTGCCGCCACCTCGGTGTCAGTCTCGCTAGCGAAGGTCGCGCCCTCGGCCAGCAGTTCGTTCTTAAGCTCGGAGAAGTTCTCGATGATTCCGTTGTGGATCAGTGCGAGCTTCGAGTCGCGCCCCAGATGCGGGTGCGCGTTCACATCGGTGGGGCCACCGTGAGTCGCCCACCGAGTGTGCCCGATACCAGTTGCTCCGTTGCTGAGCGGTGACGCGTCGAGATCGTCGATGAGCATTTGAAGCTTGCCGGCACGCTTGCGCGTTCCGAGTTCCCCATCCTCGTCAATGATCGCGATACCCGCGGAGTCATAACCCCGATATTCGAGACGCTTAAGTCCGCCGAGGAGAACCTCAAGGCTTTTGTTGTTACCGACGTAACCCACAATTCCACACATAGAAACGAGTTTAGTTCCCCAAGCTGGGTATCTGTGCGCAGTTAGGATGAACGTGATGCACGAACATGGCTCCGGACACGGTCACATCTCTCCCTTTTTTGAAATTGATCGGAGCGATTGGGCTGAACTTGCCCCAAAAATGGAAGTTCCCCTTACTCAGGCGGAGCTCATTGAGTTGCGCGGACTCGGCGATGAACTCGATCTCACTGAGGTAGCGGAGGTCTATCTTCCTCTCAGCCGCCTCCTCAATCTCTACGCCGAGAACGCGCAGCGGCTCCACGCCGCTACAACCCAATTTTTGGGAGCATCCACTACGAGCACTCCCTTCGTGATTGGGGTTGCCGGCTCCGTCGCCGTGGGAAAGTCCACCATCGCTCGACTGCTCCGCGAGCTTCTTTCCCGTTGGGAGGGCACGCCTCGAGTCGAACTCATCACAACCGATGGGTTCTTGCACCCCAACGCCGAGCTTGAACGCCGCGGCATCCTCGAACGAAAAGGTTTCCCCGAAAGTTACGACCGCCGTGCCCTCTTGCGTTTTGTAAGCAAGGTTAAAGCGGGTGAACGCGAAGTGCGGGCGCCGTTTTATTCACACTTGGCGTACGACATCATCCCAGATGCGGCCGTTACCGTGCGCAAGCCCGATGTTCTCATTGTCGAGGGTCTCAATGTGCTCCAGCCGCCCATTGCAGACAAGAGCCTCGCGGTGAGCGATCTTTTCGACTTCACCATCTATGTGGATGCCCGTACGAGCGATATTGCGCACTGGTACGAAGAGCGCTTCCTGCGACTTCAACGCGGCGCCTTCAGTAATCCGCGTTCCTACTTTCATCGCTTCGCCGACCTCGATGAAGCAGCGGCGCGCGCTCGGGCCCGCGAAGTCTGGAAGCGCACGAACGAGCCCAACCTCATCCAGAACGTACGTCCGACGCGTCCGCGGGCCTCGCTCATTCTGCGCAAGGACGCTAATCACGCGGTCTCGAAAGTGCTATTGCGCAAGACCTAAGGTCCCGTGGCGTGGTGCCAAAAAAGAAGGCAGCGCTTGAGGCGACTGAGCTGTAGCGGCTGAGCGCTAGTGGCCGAGCTGGGCGCTCACGATCGCGGCGAGACGGTCAGCCATCTCCTGCGCGATCTCCTGGTGCTCGGCTTCAACCATCACGCGAACCATGGGCTCGGTTCCCGATGCCCGCAATAGCACGCGCCCCGTGTCACCCAATTCGGCTTCGACCGCGGCAACGGCATCAGCGATGACGGCGTCAGATCCGAGCGAGTGGTGGTCGACCCCGCGAACGTTGACAAGGACCTGCGGATACACGGTCATTACGGCCGCGAGCTGAGCCAAGGTCTTGCCCGTGCGAGCCATTTCGGCCACGAGGTGAAGACCGGTGAGAATGCCATCGCCTGTAGTCGCAAACTTTGTCATAATGACGTGGCCAGACTGCTCGCCTCCCAGCGACAGACCGTGGGCACCAAGCGCTTCAAGCACGTAGCGGTCGCCCACCTTCGTTTCGAGCATCGAGATGTTGTGCTCGGCCATCGCGCGGCGCAAACCCAAATTGCTCATGACTGTCGCCACAAGAGTGCGGTCGTGGAGAACACCACGTTCTGCCATCGACACGGCGAGGATCGCCATGATTTGGTCGCCATCGACGACGTTGCCTTCTTTATCGACAGCAAGGCAGCGATCGGCGTCACCGTCGTGCGCAATACCGACATCAGCGCCGTGCGCGAGCACGGCAGAAGCGAGATTGTCGAGGTGGGTTGATCCGACACCGTCATTGATGTTGATTCCGTCGGGATCAGCACCGATCACAGTGACTTTGGCCCCGGCATCCGTAAATACTTGAGGTGAAACGCCAGATGCGGCGCCATGAGCACAGTCGAGAACGACGTGGATGCCGGCGAGCTGGTTCGGCAGAGTCGACAGCAAGTGAACGACGTAGCGATCTTCGGCATCAGAGAAACGGCGGATGCGGCCGACTTCTACGCCGGTGGGAGCGAGGCTCGGAGCGGCGAGAGCCGCTTCGATGCGGTCTTCGACCTCATCGGGAAGTTTGGTGCCGCCCTGGCCAAAGAATTTGATTCCGTTGTCAGGAGCGGGATTGTGCGACGCGGAGATCATTACTCCGAGGTCGGCTTTGAAATCGGCAACGAGGAACGCTGCTGCCGGGGTGGGGATTACTCCGGCGTCGAAGACATCGACGCCCGAGCTCGCGAGCCCCGCGGATACTGCGGCGGAAATAAATTCGCCGGATACGCGGGGGTCGCGTGCGACAACTGCAATGGGTCGGCGGCCTGAAGCGCGCCGACCATCAGCAACTCGGCCTTGGCCCAGTACGACTGCTGCCGACTGAGCCAAGCCGAGTGCAAGCTCGACGGTAAGATCGCTGTTCGCAAGTCCGCGAACGCCATCTGTACCAAAAAGACGTGCCATACGTTGCCGCTAGCAGGCGAAGCGGGTTAGCGCTTCGAGAACTGCGGAGCCTTACGCGCCTTCTTGAGTCCAGCCTTCTTACGCTCCTTGACGCGAGCGTCACGAGTGAGGAAGCCAGCCTTCTTGAGGGCAGCGCGGTTGTTCTCTTCGTCAATCTGGTTGAGCGAACGAGCGATGCCGAGACGCAGTGCGCCGGCCTGACCCGAGGGGCCACCACCGGTGATGCGTGCGATGACGTCGTAGCCGCCGAGCAGGTCAAGGATCTTGAACGGATCGTTGATGAGCTGCTGGTGAAGCTTGTTGGGGAAGTACTCGGCAAGCTCACGGCCGTTGACCGTGATGGTGCCCGAACCGGGAACGAGACGCACGCGGGCAATAGCCTGCTTGCGACGCCCTACGGCTGCGCCGGGAACGGTGAGAACGGGGCGAGGAGCACTGGGCGCCTCTACTGCTGCCGACTCGGTCGTGTACGACTCGGGTGCACCCTCGGTGATTGAATCTTCGATCTTAGCCACTGTAATAAGTCCTTTAATTCTTTGCTTCGTAAAGCGCGGGCGCTACTGAGCGACCTGGTCGAGGGTGTACGGCGTGGGCTGCTGAGCAGCGTGCGGGTGCTCAGCACCTGCGTAAACCTTGAGCTTTGTCAGCTGAGCGCGACCGAGCGAGTTCTTGGGGAGCATTCCACGGATGGCCTTTTCAACCGCACGCGTGGGGTGCTTCTCCAACAGCTCGGAGTACGTGGTGGCCGTGAGCCCACCCGGGTAACCGGAGTGGCGGTAAGCCTTCTTCTGCTTGAGCTTGGAGCCGGTGAGGGCAACCTTCTCAGCATTGATGATGATGACGAAGTCACCCATGTCCATGTGCGGAGCAAAGGTAGCCTTGTGCTTTCCGCGGAGCAGGATGGCTGCGTGGCTGGCGAGACGACCGAGGACGATGTCGGCTGCGTCGATGATGACCCATTCCCGCTTGATGTCGTCGGGCTTGGGCGAATATGTGCGCGTCACAATAGTGCTGCTTTCATTGATCGAGTGAGGTGTTCGTGAATCCCGCTCCGATGGTTGTTTCTGAAGGAAACAATTCCGGTGGAGGGCTCATGATCGGATGTCGCACCCTGTAGTGCAGACACCAAGGGTCAACAATAGCGGAACTCCGGCTTCGCGGCAAACGCCAGCGATGACGGAGGGCGATAGCTCGTGGCCGAGCTGGCCTCTCAGCCCTCGTCGAACAGCTCTCGACGCGAACGGGTGAGTTCTGCGCGTGCGCCTAGTTCGGCATCCGGCGGATAGCCCACTTCAACGAGAGACAACCCTTTCGCCGGCATCACTTTGAACTCGCTCCCCTTTGAACGTTCGTCGCGAATGTCGGCGGGGCGCGCGCTGTCGATCTTGCCCTGCCCGACATACACGCCTGCCCCCACTAGCGACCGCACCATGCTGTGGCAGAAAGCGTCAGCGCGCACTTCAGCCAAAATGATGCCCTCCTCGGTACGGCGGAAGCTGAATCGCTCTAGGGTGCGAACCGTCGTTGCCCCGTCACGTGGCTTGCAGTATGCGGCCCAGTCATGAAGTCCCAGGAGCTCATTCGCCGCTACGTTCATGGCGTCGACATCCAGAGTGGCCGGGTACCAGAGCGTGTGATTGCGCTGGCGGGGATCTCGCGGCGAGAGGTTGTCGGCAATGCGGTACTCATAGCGTCGCCAGAGTGGCGAGAAGCGTGCGTCGAAACCTTCCGGTGCAATCACCGACTGCATGACAAAGATGTCTGACTCGAGACCAGTGATTCCGTTAATCCTGCGCGCCAAGGAGGCTGGTCCGTCATACCGCCGTCCCCCCATATTGCCGCGCCGCGGGCGATCAAGACTCCGCAATTGAGACTCGGTCAGGTCAAGGTGTGCAACCTGCCCTGTGGCGTGCACTCCAGCATCCGTGCGTCCAGCGACAACCAACTGCGGGATTACCCCGAAGCGGCGGAAAATGATCGCTAGAGCATCCTCGATGGTGCCCTGAACGGTGCGCAGCGGCGGCGGCTGCTTTCCCCAACCAAAGAAGTTGGTGCCGTCATAGGCAATGTCGAGGCGCAGTCGAGTAAAAGGGGTTGCGTCCGGCGCAAGCGGCGAGCCGTCTGGTACCTCTTCAGTCATAGTTCAACCCTATTTCAACAAGAAAACCCCGGCCCGCACGAAGCGGAACCGGGGTCTTCTCAAGCGAAGAAAGTTACTTCTCTTCTGCAGTCTCTTCGGTTGCAGCCTCATCGGCGACAACTTCTTCAGCAGGAGCTTCCTGGGCGGCGGGCTCTTCTGCAGCAGCCTTGGGCTCAGCCTTAGCTGCGGCCTTCGGCGCCTTCTTCTTAGGCGTTACGGGCTCAAGAACGAGTTCCATCTGAACCATCGAAGCGTTGTCACCCTTGCGGAAACCAAGCTTCGTGATGCGGGTGTAACCACCATCACGGTTCTCAACCTGCGGTGCGATGACCGTGAAGAGTTCGTGAATGACGGTCTTGTCGCCGATGATTCCGAGCGCGCGGCGACGGTTGTGCAGGTCACCCTTCTTCGCGAACGTGATCAGACGCTCAGCAACGGGACGCAGGCGCTTGGCGCGCGTTTCCGTTGTCTTGATGCTCTTGTGCGTGAACAGGGCTGCGGCCAGGTTGGCGAGCATGTGGCGCTCGTGCGCCGGTCCACCGCCGAGTCGCGGGCCCTTAGTAGGTGTAGGCATTTTCTAGTTCTCCAGTGTCAAAGGTTCGAGCCAGCGGCTCAAGCGTTGGTCTCGTCGTCGGCGTATCCGCCGTAGAAGTGTGCTCCGTCGAATCCGGGAACGCTGTCCTTCAACGACAGACCCATTTCGACAAGCTTGTCGCGCACTTCATCAACCGACTTCTGACCGAAGTTACGGATGTTCATGAGCTGGGTCTCCGACAGAGCGACCAGTTCACTAACGGTGTTGATGCCTTCGCGCTTGAGGCAGTTGTAGCTGCGCACCGAAAGATCAAGATCTTCGATCGGCATGCTGAGCTCGGTCGAGAGCACGGCGTCAACCGGTGCAGGACCAATCTCAATACCCTCTGCCGCCGTGTTGAGCTCGCGAGCGAGTCCAAACAGTTCGGTCAGCGTGCGGCCGGCCGAAGCCACTGCATCACGAGGAGTGATAGCCGACTTGGTTTCGACATCCACCACGAGACGGTCGAAGTCAGTGCGCTCACCGGCACGAGTTGCCTCGACGCGGTACGTGACTTTGAGTACGGGCGAGTAGATCGAGTCGACCGGAATTTGGCCGGCTTCGCTGAACTCGCTGCGGTTCTGCGTTGCGGTGACGTAGCCACGGCCACGCTCGATGGTCAGCTCAAGTTCAAACTTGGCTTTGTCGTTGAGCGTTGCAATGACGAGTTCCGGGTTGTGGATCTCTACACCGGCAGGCGCAGAAATGTCAGCCGCGGTAACTTCACCTGAACCCTGCTTGCGCAGGTAAGCGGTGATGGGCTCGTCGTGCTCGCTGGAGACTACGAGGTTCTTGATGTTAAGGATGACCTCAGTCACGTCTTCTTTAACACCGGCGACGGTGCTGAACTCGTGAAGGACTCCATCGATACGGATGCTGGTAACAGCTGCTCCGGGGATCGACGAAAGAAGGGTGCGACGAAGTGAGTTTCCGAGGGTGTAACCGAAACCGGGTTCAAGCGGCTCGATAACGAACCGTGAACGGAATTCGGAGATGTTCTCCTCAGCAAGGGTGGGACGCTGTGCAATGAGCACTGGTAATTCCTTTCGGCAAAGTGTCCGCTATATGACACTTGTGGGCGACGGGTGGCTGGCCCGACGTTGTATTGAGTTGTGCGCTGGAACTGTGAGCGAGGGCCACAAGGGCCCTCGCCACGACGCCAGCACTAGAGAGTTGCCTCGCTAGTACGGCGTGAAACTAAACGCGACGACGCTTGGGCGGACGGCAACCGTTGTGCGTCTGCGGTGTTACGTCGTTGATCGAACCCACTTCGAGGCCAGCGGCCTGCAGTGAACGGATCGCAGTTTCGCGACCTGAACCCGGTCCCTTGACGAAAACGTCTACCTTCTTGACACCGTGCTCCTGAGCCTGGCGTGCAGCCGACTCAGCGGACATCTGTGCAGCGTAAGGGGTCGACTTGCGCGATCCCTTGAAGCCGACGACGCCTGACGACGACCAGCTCAGTACTGCGCCGGTGGGGTCGGTGATGGTAACGATGGTGTTGTTGAACGTTGATTTGATGTGAGCCTGGCCCACAGCAACATTCTTCTTTTCTTTACGACGCGGCTTACGAGCGGCCGATTTTGGTGCTGCCATTGTTTTCTCCTAAAACGTTGATGGCGACGACGCTGGGGTTGAACCCAGGGTCTATCGGGCCTTCTTCTTGCCGGCTACGGTGCGCTTCGGGCCCTTACGGGTACGAGCGTTGGTCTTCGTGCGCTGTCCGTGAACGGGCAGTCCCTTGCGGTGACGGATACCCTGGTAGCTGCCGATCTCAACCTTGCGGCGGATGTCTGCTGCAACCTCACGACGGAGGTCACCTTCTACTTGGAAGTTTCCTTCGATGTAGTCGCGCAGCGCGATGAGTTGATCGTCGGTGAGATCCTGAACACGGATCTCTCCGCTGATCTGGGTGTCGGCGAGGGTCTTGAGTGCCCTCGTGCGGCCAACACCGTAAATGTAAGTCAGTGCGACCTCTACACGCTTGTCGCGTGGGATGTCGACGCCGGCTAGACGTGCCATAGTGGCTTCTCCTGTTGATGAGTGGAGGTCTGTAGCAGCACCTGTGCACCGGCCTCCAACCGATGGTGTCCCCGCGGCCAGCGTGCGCTGACGTCAGATCTGGTGTTGCTAGTTCTTTGTATTGAGTTGTGTGCTGCGGTGTTCAGCAATTACTTGCTTCACACCCGCAACTGGTGCGACCTGCTCGCGGAACCTTAGCCCTGGCGTTGCTTGTGGCGCGGGTTCGACTTGCAGATAACCATGACGCGTCCGTTGCGGCGAATAACGCGGCAGTGGTCGCAGATGGGCTTAACGCTGGGGTTAACCTTCATTATTTTTCCTTGTGAATCGCTGTCTTCGTTCCACTAGCCCGCAAGGGCGGAGTGGACGTTACTTTCCAGCGCGATCTACTTGTAGCGGTAGGTGATACGGCCGCGAGTCAGGTCATACGGGCTCAGCTCTACAACTACACGGTCCTCAGGGAGGATTCGAATGTAGTTCTGTCGCATTTTGCCGGAGATGTGCGCGAGCACAACGTGGCCGTTCGTCAACTCAACACGAAACATCGCGTTGGGCAGAGCCTCGACTACTGCTCCTTCGATCTCAATGACACCGTCTTTTTTGGCCATAGCCTCTTCGTCGCTATAAGTGTGGTTCGCTGGTCTGCGTGGATTGTGGTGAGCGGCTTTCAAGAAAGCCAAGGCGCGAAAAAATCGGCCTGAAACACCAAAGAGCAAGCCTACGCTAATCCCGGGCGTTTCGCCAAGTTGGGTCTAGGATTGCTCGCTGACCATTGTGACGGCGTCGGCATAGAGGGCGTCACCGTCACGAAGACCCATTACCTGTGTCACAAATTCGGCGGCGGAAAGCGATGACCTCAGCTCGAGCATCCGCACGCTTTCAGGGTCTTCTGCAACATCGAACTGCAGGGCCGCTCCCATCGCTCGCAAGAGTGCGCTTGGCGTGGTTCCGGATTCCGCAAGCTCGCTGGCTGGGCTGACAAATCGTTCATTGCGCGAGAGCTTGCGCAATGGGCTGCGCCCGACGCGTTCAGGCGTATCCGGCAAGTAAGGGTTGCTGAAACGACGCGTGCAGGTCGAGACGTATTCGGCGTGCTCTGCTGCATCGAATCCGTGTTTTGCGATGAGCATCGCACTCGTCTCAGCGAGAACTGCAGCAACCTCTGAAGAGACAGCGTCGATATCCATCGCGGCTGCCAGAGTCTGCGCGCCATGGGCACGACCGTGGTACGCCAACGTGGCGTGACCGGTGTTCACCGTGAATAGTTTTCGCTCGATGTACGGCTCAAGATCCTCGACAAAATGCACGTCGGCAATCTCGGGAACGTTGTCTCCGAAAGGGGCACTTTCAATCGCCCACTCGAAAAAGTCCTCCACTGTAACGTCTAGCCCGGCATCAGCATCCTGGGCGGGAACAATTCGGTCCACAGCAGTGTTCGCGAAGATGGCCCGCGCGGCAAGCATTTCAGCATCCACCGCAATTGCTACTTCAGCGCGAAGATTGTTCGTCGCGTACAGCGCGTTCTCGCACGCGAGCACCTGAAGCGGAGGCAGATCTTCAGCGCGATTCTTGATCGCGTTCGCGATGAGCGGGGCAACAAACTTCAGGATGTTCGGTCCCACCGCCGTCGTCACCATGTCAGCGGTCGCGATCTCATCGATCACTGCCGCTTCGTTGCTTGCGCTGTTGAGAGCGCGGAAGTTGTTTACCGTCCAGGTGTGAGGCTGCTCCCCGACTTCATGGACCTTGTAACTGTCTGCGGCGGCCAAAGCGTCGATGAGTGGCGCCGCAACATCCGCGAACACAATCTCGTAACCCGCCTTGTGCAGAATGAGGCCAACGAAACCACGGCCAATGTTGCCTGCCCCGAAGTGAACGACCTTCATGCGTTGTTCAATTCACCCAGGAGAGCAAGAAGCTCCTCTTCGTCGGAGGCATCGATGAGTTTCTGCACTTCGTCGTTGTCACTGAATATGGTCGCAACGGCGGCGAGAGTGTCCATATGCCCACCGTCTTTGCCCGCGATGCCGACGACGAAACGAACTTCGTTACCATCCCAATCAATGGGGTCCGCGTACCGCACGAACGAGAGCGCAGACGACAGGATCGTGTCCTTGCCCTCGTTCGTGCCGTGCGGGATGGCCAAGAAGTTACCCATGAAGGTTGACGTCAACTCTTCACGAGCCTTCATGAAGCCAAGGTACTCGGGCGTTACTGCACCGGCGGTAATGAGAATCTCAGCCGCCTCAGCGATTGCGTCCTCTTTGGTGCGTGCGGTGCCATCCGCTTTGATCTGGCTTAGCTCGAGTACCTTGCTCATGATTTCTCCTCTTACTTGCTCACCATGTCAACGACTTCATCGTATTTGGGACTGTTCATGAAGTTATCAACTGAAACATGGATCGCGCCGGGAACTTTCTCCGAGGCTCGTGCGGTCAACTGATTCTGCGTGATCACGAGGTCTTCCGAACCATCAAGGTTCGAGATCGCCTTGTTCGTCACAGTGATTCCCTCGATGCCCGCCTTCTTGAGTTTGTTGCGCAGCACAGTTGCACCCATAGCGCTTGAACCCATCCCAGCGTCACACGCGAAGACAACGTTCTGGATCTTGGTTGCTGTCGCAGCACCACCAGCGGTTGCAGCACTTGCGCTGTTCGCGTTGAGCAGGTCTCCAACGGCGCTCTCGCGGCCCTTGTTCGCTTCGTTCTTCGCCACGGCAGCGGCGAGTGCGTCGTCGCCATTAGCGAGCGCTTCGAGGTCACGCTTGCGACCGGCCCGAATGATCACCGAAGCGACTGCGAACGAGACGGCTGCGGAGAAGACAACGGAGAGGATGACTCCCAGGAAGCTTCCCGGAGGGGTCTGCGCGAGCACCGCAATGATCGATCCAGGCGCTGCAGGCGCCCGCAGTCCGGATTGGAAGATCACGTTCGTCAGGACACCTGTCATTCCACCGGCAATTGCAGCCACGACCAAGAGCGGCTTGGCGAGAACGTAGGGGAAGTAGATCTCGTGGATACCGCCGACGAACTGGATCAGAATCGCGCCAGGAGCACTTGCGCGCATCAGACCCACTCCAAATACGAGGAATGCAAGCAGGATTCCCAAACCGGGACCGGGGTTTGCCTCGATGAGGAAGAGGATTGATTGTCCGGTCTCTTGTGCCTGGATGGTTCCCAGCGGCGTGAATACGCCATGGTTGATGGCGTTGTTGAGGAACAGAATCTTTCCTGGTTCGACGAAGATGCTCGCCAACGGCAACAGACCATTCTGAACAAGGAACTCGACAACCGTCTCCAAGCCATTACTGATCGCGGTCACGATCGGAGCGATCAGGAAGAACGCTCCGATAGCGAGAATCATGCCGACGATTCCGCCGGAGAAGTTGTCGACGAGCATCTCGAAGCCAGCACGAATCTTGCCAGCCCAGAGTCCGTCGATCTTCTTCATAATCCACGCCGCGCCGGGGCCGACAATCATGGCACCGAGGAACATCGGAATACCTGCACCGAGGATGACCCCCATCGTTGCAATCGTTCCGATGACTCCACCGCGAACTCCGTAGACCATACGGCCGGCGGTGTTAGCGATGAGCAAAGGCAAGAGGTAGGTAATCATTGGACCGACGAGGCCTGTGTTCTCTACGTCAGGGTCGAGGCTCCACCCGCCGAGTTGCTGCACCCACACCGGGTCGATGCCGAGCAGCGGCAACCAGCCTGTTTGGATGAACAGAGCGGTGATGAAGCCCCACGCGATGAATGCCGCAATGTTGGGCATCACCATTCCGCTGACGAAGGTTCCAAATTTCTGGACCCCTACGCGCGCACCGCCAGTCTTGGCGGTCGTAGACGACGTTGTCATTTTTTTACTCCGATATCTGTGATGTTGGGATACTGCAGGGGAAGCAAATGAGCACGGCTAGTTTTCGTCGTGATCTGTACTAAGAATTTCGGTCAGCTCTGCGATGACGGCATCTGCACCATCGCCTTCCGCGGAGATGGTGACCTCGTCTCCATGGCTTACCCCGAGCGAGATAACGCTCAGGATGCTCGACGCGTTGACTGATTTGTCACCCTTCGCGATCGTGACATCGAGGCCGGAAGCCGCTGCCGCTTGGGTGAAGAGTGACGCAGGACGAGCATGGAGCCCGTGTGACGATGCCACTCGGATAGTTTGTTCAGCCATTGTTGCTGCTTTCTGTTGTCGCGTGGGGGAAGGCATCGAGGAGGTCGAGGGCGATATCTGCCCCAGCCGCGTTGAAGTTGATCACCGGAAGCTGGATCGCTCGCGCGCCAATCGCCACCGCGGCTTCTTCGGCCTGGTCGAAGAAATCTGAGACGTGTGAGCTCACCAACACAACGTCGACGGAAGCGAGTGGCATGTTGAGCGCTGCGATACTGGCCGGTGTGAACGTATGAGTAAGACCACGAACGTTTGCCTGACGGCGAAGTGCGTGCGCCAAGAAGGTGCTCGAGGCACCCGCGCCGCAAAGAACCAGCACTGTAGACACCTGATCGCCTCCTCGCGAAAACCACGAACTTCCTTCGCTCACTATCGTCGCTGGCGCAAGGCCCTTAGCTCCAGTAGTTAAGCTTCCGCCCCGGCGGAAACGTTCATACGCAAGAATGGTTACCTCATGCTCGATAACCACGCGCGACTCATAGAACTCCTCGCTCAGTCAGAGGCGTGGGTGACGGCTGCCGAGCTCGCAGACAAACTCGGCGTCACTACTCGCAGCGTGCGCAGTTATGTAACCGCCGTCAAGTCGTCTGCGCTGCCCCTAGAAGTCATTGAGTCCTCGACATCGGGCTATCGCCTCAATCGCGACAACTATGCCGAGTTCCTCAAGGGAGCGTCCAACCGCGATGCAGAGCGCCCGCGCGATCGTCAGTACCATCTGGTTCGCCGCCTCGGAGATGCTCCCGAGGGCTCAGATATCCATGCGCTTGCCGAGAGCTTCTTCGTGAGCGAGTCGACAATTGAAGCAGACCTCCGGAAAGTCAAAGCCGTCGTTGAAGAGTCGGGGCTCACGCTCACGCGCCGAGGTCCACTTGTGATCTTGGCCGGAACCGAACCCAATTTGCGTCGTTTGCTCAGCAAGATGTTTCGTCACGAGGAATCTCAGGGATTTTTGGAACTTGAGAGTATTCAGCGCGAGTTCGAGTCGTCCGATCTTCGCTCATTCAAGACTGCACTACTCGAACTTCTCGACTCGCATGGGTATTTCGTTAATGAGTACGGGATCAACCACGTACTTCTCCACGTAGCGATCGCGGCGGACCGAACTTCGCCAGCAGGAACCGAACTCACTACCACCGATTCGGCAGCTACTGCCAAACCGGTGAACGAGGTAGCCACTTTTTCGCGCGACCTAGCTGCACTCATTACGACACATTTTGGCGCAAACTTGCGCCAAGACGATGTCCACGAGATTGAGCTTCTGCTCACTACCCGAGTTATCACTCGACCTGCAGGAGCAGGTTTCCCCGCCGATGTTGACCTCGACGAACTCACATCTCGCGTACGGCGGACGGTGCAGCACGTGGGCGAGGAGTACCTCATCGACCTCGACGATGACGACTTCATCATGCGACTGTCACTTCACGTGCGCAATCTCATCGTGCGAGCGCAGGACCTCTCGTATTCGCGAAATCCGATGACGCGGTCGATCAAGACCACCTATCCGATGATTTATGAACTCGCCGTGTTTATCGCCGCCGAGGTGCAGCGCGAGGAGGGGATTGTTATTCACGACGATGAGATCTCCTACATCGCCCTTCACGTCGGCTCACACCTTGAGCGTCAGGCGAAACGCGAAGTGCGCCTCACCGCTGCGCTTGTCTGCCCCAATTATCACGACCTCCACGTCATCCTTCGTGAGCGTATCGAGGCGGTTCTGGGAGACGAACTGCAACTCCGCATCGTCATCACGCGAACCGATGTGGATCTTGCCGAGCTCTCGACCGACCTTGTGCTGACGACGATCGATCTTCGGTCTTTCGCCGACAACGTTATTCTGATCCAGCCTTTTCTCACTGAGACAGACGTCGATGCCATTCGCCGAGCTATAGGACGGGTGCGTCGCCTGCGTCGACGACGTCAACTCACCGATGAGCTGCTTCGATTCTTCGACCCCGCACTCTTTCTCCGCAATTTCACGGCACCCAGCGAAGAAGCGATGATTGCTGCTCTGGGACATCGGATGATCGAGGCCGGCGTCATTGACCACAGCTACATCACCGGTGCCATAGAACGCGAACGGATGTCGTCAACCGCGTTCACTGACACCCTCGCGGTCCCCCACGCAATGACTATGAACGCCCACCGCACTGCGATCAGCATCGTCATCAACGAGACGCCTATGCCGTGGGGAGAGAACCGCGTCAATGTGATTGCGTTAATCGCGTTCAGCGCAGCGGGACGAACGACTTTCCAAACAGTGTTCGACCAGTTCGTTACTGTCTTCTCGGATAGGGACTACGTCCAACAGCTCGTCAAAAAGGCTGTGGACTTCCCCACCTTTATCGATGAACTCGTGCGGGGCATAGAGGATTAGGCGTCCAACGCTGCGAACTGCACGCTCCGGTGTCGCAGCGTGCAGGTCAAAGAAAAATCCCCGCGGCCCTAGGCAGCGGGGATTTCTTCAGTACAAGAGTCAGCGCGAACCAGCGTCAGTCGCTGAGATTCCGCGATCGAACAGCGCCTCAGTGATTCGTGCCGTTACGGCATCGATTTCGCCGAGCGCATCGATAGTTACCAACACGCCACGATCAGCGTACGTCGTGATCAGCGGGGCTGTTTGCTCGCTGTACACCTCAAGGCGGTGACGTACGACGTCTTCGGTGTCGTCGCTACGGCCCTGCTCGAGAGCACGCTTACGAAGACGTCCGATAACAATCTCGGGGTCGGCTTCGAGCTCGACAACGACATCGAGCGCAGCGCCGTGGGTCGCAAGGAAAGCGTCGAGTTCACGGACCTGGTCTGTTGTGCGCGGGTAGCCGTCGAGGAGGAAGCCATTCTTGGCATCGTCATCCTCAAGGCGATCACGAATGAGAGCGTTTGTCAGGGAGTCGGGAACGTTGTCTCCGGCATCCATGAATGCCTTCGCTTTGTTTCCGAGCTCGGTTCCGTTCTTCACATTGCTGCGAAAAATATCTCCAGTGGAGATTGCCGGAACGCCGTAGATCTCGGCGAGACGAGCAGCCTGGGTGCCTTTTCCAGCGCCAGGGGGACCAATCAGGAGGAGTCGTGTCAACGCAACAAACCTTCGTAATGGCGTTGCTGCAACTGGGAATCGATTTGCTTGACAGTCTCAAGACCGACACCAACGATAATCAGGATGCTAGCTCCGCCGAATGGGAAATTCTGGTTGGCCCCGATGACCACGAATGCGATCAGCGGGATCATTGCCACAAGGCCGAGATACAGCGAGCCGGGCAGGGTCACACGAGTAAGTACGTAGTCAAGGTATTCAGCGGTCGGTCGACCTGCGCGAATACCTGGAATGAAGCCGCCGTACTTCTTCATGTTGTCGGCTACTTCTTCAGGGTTGAACGTGATTGCCACGTAGAAGTAAGTGAAGCCGACGATGAGCAGGAAGTAGCCGATCATGTAAATCGGGCTATCACCAGAGACCAGGTTGTTCTGGACCCAGACAACCCATGCTGCGGAAGTCTCTCCAGCTTGTGGCTGGTTGAACTGCGCGATCAGAGCGGGGAGGTACAAGAGTGACGATGCGAAAATCACGGGGATCACACCGGCCATGTTGACCTTGATAGGGATGTAAGTGTTGTTGCCGCCATACGTGCGACGACCGACCATACGCTTGGCGTACTGCACGGGGATACGACGCTGGGACTGCTCGACGAATACGACAGCTCCCATAATGAGTATTCCCATGAGAAGCACGAGAACGAAGGTCTCGATACCGTTGCTGACGTAGATGCCCCAGAGCGCGCTCGGGAACGTGGCTGCGATCGAGGTGAAAATCAGCAGCGACATACCGTTACCGATACCGCGCTCGGTAACCAGCTCACCCATCCACATAATGAGGCCAGTACCGGCCGTCATGGTAATAACCATGAGCAAGATTGCGTACCACGCGTCGTTCGTAATGAGCTGGCTGCACTCCGCAACACCAGCCGACTGGAACAGTGCGCCGCTTCGGGCAACAGTGATGAGTGTCGTCGACTGAAGAATCGCGAGAGCGATCGTGAGATAACGGGTGTACTGAGTCAGCGTCGCTTGACCTGACTGGCCCTCTTTGTGAAGAGTCTCGAAGTGCGGGATGACCACGCGAAGTAGTTGCACGATGATCGACGCCGTGATGTACGGCATGATTCCGAGTGCAAATACGGAAAGTTGAAGGAGCGCCCCACCGCTAAAAAGGTTGATGAGGTCGTACAGCCCGCCGCTGGAAGAGTTCGCTGCAAGGCAGGCCTGAACGTTACCGAAGTCAACGAACGGCGCGGGGATGAAGGAGCCAAGCCTAAACAGCGCGATGATGCCTAGCGTGAACCCGATCTTCCTGCGAAGGTCAGGCGTGCGGACAATCCGCGCGACAGCTTTAAACACAAGGCCTCCGATTTATCTATGTACTACGGGCGAGTGGGGAACCCCGATGCGGGATTCCCCACTCAACCTGCCTGCGTTTGCCACCGGTGTGGCCTACGCGACACTAACGTTTGTCGTAGTGACAGTTACTGAACCGAACCGCCGGCTGCAACGATCTTCTGCTCGGCAGAGCCGGAGACCTTGTCAACTACAACGTTCAGCTTAACCGTAATATCACCCTGACCAAGAACCTTGACCTTTTCGTTCTTGCGAACGGCGCCCTTCGACACGAGATCTGCAACGGTTACGTCGCCACCCTTGGGGTAAAGTTCCGCGAGCTTCTCAAGGTTTACAACCTGGTACTCAACACGGAACGGGTTCTTGAATCCGCGCAACTTAGGTGCACGCATTACGAAGTTGATGTTTCCAGCTTCGAAGCCGAGACGCATGTTGTAACGCGCCTTCGTTCCCTTGGTTCCACGACCCGCAGTCTTACCCTTGGATCCCTCACCACGACCAACACGCATACGGTCCTTCTTGGCACCGGCAGCGGGACGGAGGTGGTGCATCTTCAGAACCTGCGGGCGGCTTGCAACATCGTCACTCGAAGACTTCTTTGCGGTCGATGCCTTAGCAGCAGTCGACTTAGCAGGAGCCTTCGTGGTGGATGCCTTTGCAGCCGGAGCCTTGTCAGCAGCAGCCTTTGCAGGAGCAGCCTTCTTGGCAGCAGGTGCCTTAGCGGCTGCAGCCTTGGGGGCTGCGGCCTTCTTTGGAGTTTCTTTCTCGTCAGCCATTAGTCAATCTCCTCGACCTTGACAAGGTGAGCGACCGTGTTGACGTAACCACGATTCTGCGAGTTGTCCTCGCGCACAACCACGGAACCGATGCGCTTCAGCCCAAGGCTGCGCAGCGTGTCGCGTTGGTTCTGCTTCTCACTAATTTTGGACTTGATCTGGGTTACCTTCAGGCGACCAGCCATCAGACACCTGCCTTAGCTTCAGCCTCGGCACGCAGCAAGCGAGCCGGGATTACGTGTTCTGCATCGAGACCACGACGAGCGGCAACCGCGCGAGGCTCTTCGAGCTGCTTGAGTGCCTCAACTGTCGCGTGAACGATGTTGATCGTGTTCGAAGAACCGAGCGACTTGCTCAGTACGTCATGGATACCGGCGCACTCGAGTACGGCGCGAACGGGACCACCAGCGATTACACCGGTACCAGCGGATGCGGGACGCAGCAGGACTACGCCTGCAGCAGCCTCCCCCTGGACCGAGTGAGGGATCGTGGCGCCGACGCGAGGAACGCGGAAGAAGTTCTTCTTCGCCTCTTCGACACCCTTGGAGATTGCGAGGGGAACTTCGCGAGCCTTGCCGTAGCCGACTCCGACCATTCCGTTACCGTCACCGACGACGACGAGAGCGGTGAAGCTGAAGCGACGACCACCCTTGACTACCTTCGATACACGGTTGATGGTGACGACGCGCTCCAAGAACTGGTTCTTGTCGTTGTCACGGCTGTTGTTTCCGCCACGGCCACCACGGTCTGGTCCACGCTCACGACCGCCACGACGGGCCTCACGGGGCTCGCTCGTTACGTCGGTTGCTGGGGCGTCTACGACGACCTCAGGTACGGAGATGGCGCTAGTCGCCTCAGCGGCCACGGCCTGCTCCTTGTTCGTTGTCTTGTTGTCCACGTTGTCGCTCACAGGTTCAATCCACCCTCTCGCGCTCCGTCGGCGATAGCTGCTACGCGACCTGCGTAACGGCTTCCACCACGATCAAATACGACGGCCTCAACACCGGCCTGCTTCGCGCGCTCGGCGACCATTTCGCCGATCTTGCGTGCCTTGGCGGTCTTGTCTCCATCGAACGTACGCATGTCCGACTCCATGGTCGATGCTGAAGCGACAGTAATGCCCTTCGAGTCATCAACAACCTGGACGAATACGTGACGCGCTGAGCGCGTAACCACGAGACGGGGGCGCACCTCGGTGCCCACAACCTTCTTGCGGAGACGTGCGTGACGACGGCCCTTAGCGGCCGACTTGCTCTTACCTCTGGTTCCGAGAGCCATGTCTACTTACCACTCTTTCCGGCCTTGCGACGAACAACTTCGCCGGCGTAGCGCACACCCTTGCCCTTGTAGGGCTCTGGCTTGCGCAATTTACGAATGTTGGCTGCTACTTCGCCAACCGCCTGCTTGTCGATGCCGCTGACAACTAGTTTGTTGTTGCCCTCGACCGCGAAGCTAATGCCTGCGGGCGGGTCAACGGTGATCGAGTGCGAGTACCCGAGAGCAAACTCAACTGAGCTGCCCTTTGCGGTGACACGGTAACCAGTACCAACGACTTCAAGGCCCTTGGTGTAACCGGTGGTGACACCAACGATTTGGTTAGCGATGAGCGTACGGGTCAAGCCGTGAAGCGAACGCGATTCGCGCTCGTCGTCGGGACGGGTTACGAGAACCTGACCGTCTTCGAGTGCTACAGCGATAGGAGCCTTGACAGTGAGCGCGAGCTCACCCTTTGGGCCCTTTACAGTGACGTCTTGGCCGTCGATGGTGATGGTGACACCAGCGGGGACATCAATAGGAAGTCTTCCGATACGTGACATTTTTGGTTACCACACGTAGGCGAGGACTTCCCCACCTACGCCCTTCTGAGTCGCCTCTTTGTCGGTCAACAGACCAGAGGAGGTGGACAAAATCGCCACACCGAGTCCGCCAAGAACCTTGGGGATTTCGGTCGAGCGAGCGTATACACGAAGACCAGGCTTCGATACGCGCTTGATTCCCTTGATGGAACGCTCGCGGGCGGGTCCGTACTTGAGTTCGATCGTGAGGGTCTGGCCCACGCGAGCGTCTTCGTTGCTCCAGCCGAGGATGTATCCCTCGGCCTTGAGCATTTCTGCCAAGCGCGACTTCAGCTTGCTCGAAGGCATTGAAACGCTGTCGTGGTGCGCCGAATTGGCGTTGCGCAGTCTGGTCAGCATGTCAGCGACCGGATCTGTCATTGTCATTATGTGTTTCCTGTCTCGTCTGGTTTCGGCATCCGTTACACGAAGGCCGACCTGGTCGATCGGTGTTACGTGATTAGTTAGATGCGTTCTCAGCTGAACGGAAGGGGAAACCGAGCGACTTGAGAAGTGCGCGACCCTCTTCGTTGTTCTTGCCTGTGGTAACAATCGTGATGTCGAAACCACGAACGCGGTCAATCTTGTCCTGATCGATCTCGTGGAACATGGACTGTTCCGTGAGGCCGAAGGTGTAGTTACCGTTTCCGTCGAACTGCTTGTCCGAAAGACCACGGAAGTCGCGGATACGAGGAAGCGCGAGCGTGATCAGGCGGTCAAGGAACTCCCAAGCGCGGTCACCACGAAGGGTGACGTGAGCGCCAATGGGCTGTCCTTCACGGAGCTTGAACTGAGCAATCGACTTGCGAGCACTCGTTACGTAAGGCTTCTGGCCGGTGATCGCGATGAGATCCTTGACGGCTCCATCGATGATCTTTCCGTCGCGAGCAGCTTCACCAACACCAGTGTTCACAACGATCTTGACGATGCTGGGAATCTGGTTGACGTTGGAGAGACCGAGGTCCTTCTTGAGCTGCTCCGCAAGTTCGTCGCGGTACTTCTGCTTGAGGCGCGGCTGGATTTTGCCAGCTGCAGGTGCAGTCGTCGTCATTAGTCTGCGTCCTTCTCGGTTGCCTTCTCGGCATCCTTCTTCGAAGCCTTCGGCTCAGCCTTGGCTGCCGTGGACTTCTTGGTCTCTACGCGACGCGACTTCTTGAAGTAGCGCTCGCGCGTGGTCTTGCCGCGGTCATCGGTGGTGACGGTGAAGCCAACACGAGCCGGGAGCTTGGTCTCGGGGTCAACGAGAGCGAGGTTCGACACGTGAATCGGTGCCTCCATCGTTTCGATACCACCGGTCTTGGTTCCACGCTGAGTCTGGCCGACCTTGACGTGCTTGGTGACGAAGTTGACACCCTCCACGACAACGCGGTCTTTTCCAGCGATAACACTGATGACGCGACCCTGCTTGCCGCGGCTTCCGCCGCGCTCTTGGGTCGGGCCGCTGATGACCTGTACGAGGTCACCCTTGCGAATCTTTGCCATAACTACAGCACCTCCGGTGCGAGCGAGATGATCTTCATGAACTTCTTGTCACGAAGCTCGCGGCCGACCGGTCCGAAGATACGGGTACCACGGGGGTCTCCACCATCGGACTTGAGGATTACAGCCGCGTTCTCATCGAACTTGATGTATGAGCCGTCTGGACGACGAGTCTGCTTGATTACGCGAACGATGACAGCCTTGACGACCTCACCCTTCTTGACGTTTCCGCCAGGAATCGCGTCTTTGACGGTTGCCACAATGACATCGCCGAGACCTGCGTAACGACGGCCTGAGCCACCGAGAACGCGAATCGTGAGGAGCTCCTTGGCGCCGGTGTTATCGGCAACCTTTACTCGGGATTCCTGCTGAAGCATTACTTAGCCTTTTCGAGGATCTCGACCAGACGCCAGCGCTTTGTGGCGCTGAGCGGACGGGTCTCGCTGATTAGAACGGAGTCACCAACGCCGGCCGTGTTGGCCTCGTCGTGAACCTTCACCTTGGAGTTACGGCGAATAACCTTGCCGTACAACGGGTGCTTCACGCGGTCTTCAACGATAACGACGATGGTCTTATCCATCTTGTCGCTCGTTACTAGACCACGGCGGGTCTTACGGTACCCACGAGCGACCTCGGCGGTCTCCGCGGTCTTCTTGTCTTCAACCTTGGCCATGACTACGCCTCCTTCGTCTCGTCAGTGGCGTCCGCTGCGGTTTCAGTCGCTGCGTCTGCCTTCTTGGTGCTGCGCTTCTTGGTTTCCTTTGCAGGAGCCTCAACAGCAGCAGGGGTTGCACGGATGCCCAACTCGCGCTCACGGATAACCGTGTAGATGCGAGCGATGTCGCGCTTGACAGCGCGAATACGTCCGTGGCTTTCCAGTTGACCGGTTGCGGCCTGGAAACGAAGGTTGAAGAGTTCTTCCTTCGCCTTCTTCAGCTCGTCAACGAGTCGTTCGTCTTCAAAAGTGTCTAGCTCGACAGGGGCTAGCTCCTTGGATCCGATCGCCATTATGCGTCGCCCTCCTCGCGCTTGATGATGCGTGCCTTGAGGGGCAGCTTGTGAATAGCACGAGTGAGTGCTTCACGCGCAACAGTCTCGTCCACACCGCTGAGCTCGAAGAGCACGCGACCTGGCTTGACGTTGGCGACCCACCACTCGGGCGAACCCTTACCGGAACCCATGCGGGTTTCAGCGGGCTTTTTGGTGAGCGGGCGGTCGGGGTAGATGTTGATCCACACCTTTCCACCACGCTTGATGTGACGCGTCATGGCGATACGAGCTGCCTCAATCTGGCGGTTCGTAACGTATGCGGGCGTCAGAGCCTGAATACCGTACTCGCCAAACGACACCGTGGTTCCACCGGTAGCGTGGCCGCTACGGGAGGGGTGGTGCTGCTTGCGGTACTTGACCTTACGGGGAATCAACATTGTTATGCCTCAACTCCTGCTGCAGCCTTGGCTTCTGCTTTGGGGGCTTCTGCCTTGGGTGCGTCAGATTTCGGTGCGGACGACGGTCCACCGCCGGTGCGGCGGCCACGGTCTCCACCATCGCGGCGCTCAGGGCGCGACGACTTCTGGTTAGCCTGCTCGCGAGCGAGCTCCTTGTTGGTGATGTCGCCCTTGTAGACCCACACCTTGACACCGATGCGACCGAAAGTGGTCTTGGCCTCGTAGAAGCCGTAGTCGATGTTTGCGCGAAGCGTGTGCAGCGGAACGCGACCTTCACGGTAGTACTCCGAGCGGCTCATTTCTGCGCCACCCAAACGACCCGAAACCTGGATGCGAACACCCTTGGCGCCGGCGCGCTGAGCACCCTGAAGGCCCTTACGCATTGCACGACGGAAAGCAACACGAGCAGCGAGCTGCTCGGCAATTCCTTGAGCAACGAGCTGAGCCTCAGCCTCGGGGTTCTTGACCTCGAGGATGTTGAGCTGAATCTGCTTGCCGGAGAGCTTCTCGAGCTCGCCACGAATGCGCTCTGCTTCGGCGCCACGACGGCCAATCACGATACCCGGACGGGCAGTGTGAATGTCGACGCGAACGCGGTCGCGGGTGCGCTCAATTTCAATGCGAGCAACGCCTGCGCGGTCGAGGTTCGACTTGAGCAAGTTGCGGATCTTTACATCTTCCGCAACGTAGTCGCTGTAACGCTGACCCGGCTTGGTGCTGTCAGAGAACCAACGCGACACGTGGTCGGTGGTGATTCCCAGACGGAAACCGTAGGGGTTTACCTTCTGTCCCATTACTTCTTCCCTGCCTTGTCGGCCTCGGCTTCAACGACGTGGTCTGGCGTGGCCAGCACGACCGTGATGTGGCTTGTGCGCTTCAGGATCTGGAACGCGCGGCCCTGGGCACGCGGCTGGAAACGCTTGAGCGTTGCACCGTCGTCGACGTAAGCCTTCGAGATGATCAGATCCTGTTCGTCCAGGAACGTGTTCGAAGCGTCTGCCTTGACTCGCGCATTGGCGATTGCAGATGCGACCAACTTGTAGACCGGCTCGCTCGCGCCCTGAGGTGCGAACTTCAAAATTGCCAGTGCTTCCTGTGCTTGCTTGCCGCGGATCATGTTGATGACGCGACGAGCCTTCATGGGGGTCACGCGGATGTGACGCACGCGTGCGATCGACTCCACCATTTCTCTACCTCCTCCACCACCGCGTTAGCGGCGGCGACCCTTCTTGTCATCCTTCACGTGTCCACGGAAGGTACGGGTGGGCGAGAACTCGCCGAGCTTGTGCCCAACCATGGTTTCGGTGATGAACACCGGAATGTGCTTGCGACCGTCGTGCACCGCGATCGTGTGACCCAGCATTGCTGGAACGATCATTGAGCGGCGCGACCAGGTCTTGATTACGTTCTTGCTCTTGGCCTCATTCGCCTTGACAACCTTTTGTAGGAGGTGGTCGTCGACGAAGGGGCCCTTCTTCAGACTGCGTGGCATCTTCTGACTCTCCTACTACTTGCGCTTCTTGCCGGCATTGCGGCGGCGAACGATGAGCTGGTCACTGGGCAGTTTGCGCTTACGAGTGCGCCCCTCTGCCTGGCCCCAAGGGGAAACGGGGTGACGTCCACCGGACGTCTTACCCTCACCACCACCGTGGGGGTGGTCGACAGGGTTCATGGCAACACCACGGACGGTCGGGCGAACGCCCTTCCAGCGCATACGGCCGGCCTTACCCCAGTTGATGTTCGACTGCTCGGCATTGCCGACCTCGCCGATCGTTGCACGGCAACGAACGTCAACGTTGCGGATTTCTCCGGAGGGCAAACGCAGCTGAGCGTAAGGGCCTTCCTTTGCAACAAGTCGAACCGAGGCTCCAGCGGAGCGGGCCATCTTGGCGCCGCCACCCGGGCGAAGCTCAATCATGTGGATAACCGTACCGACGGGGATGTTCTTCATCGGGAGGTTGTTGCCGGGCTTGATGTCAGCGCCGGGGCCCGACTCAACAATGTCGCCCTGCTTGAGCTTGTTAGGAGCAACGATGTAGCGCTTGCTGCCGTCAACAAAGTGAAGCAGAGCGATACGTGCGGTGCGGTTGGGGTCGTACTCGATCTCGGCAACGCGGGCGTTTACGCCGTCTTTGTCGTTGCGCTTGAAGTCGATTACGCGGTACTGGCGCTTGTGGCCACCACCGATGTGACGGGTCGTGATGCGACCTGCATTGTTTCGTCCACCAGTCTTCGGCAGAGGGCGCAGAAGCGACTTCTCTGGCGTCGAGCGGGTGATCTCAGCAAAGTCTGCAACCGAGGAACCACGGCGACCAGGCGTCGTGGGCTTGTACTTGCGAATAGCCATTAGTTTCTCCTTGGTCCCTAGCCGACAGCCGTGAAGATGTCGATAGAACCGGACTTGAGCGTGACGATGGCGCGCTTGGTGTCCTTGCGCTTTCCCATGCCGAAACGAGTGCGACGGGTCTTGCCCGTGCGGTTCAACGTGTTGACCGAGTCGACCTTGACGCTGAAGATCTTCTCGATAGCGAGCTTGATCTCGGTCTTGTTCGCGCGGGGGTCAACCTCGAAGGTGTACTTTCCCATGTCGATCAGGTTGTAGCTCTTCTCGGAAACCACGGGAGCGATGATGATGTCGCGTGGGTCCTTGTACGTGACGGTCATGCGCTGACCTCTTCCTTGTTCGAAGACTTGGTGTTGAAGGCAACGAACGCGTCGAAAGCGCCCTTGCTGAACACGATGTCGTCGCTGACGACGACGTCGTAGGCGTTGAGCTGGTCGTATGACAGAACGTGAACCGTGTCGAGGTTGCGGATGCTCTTCAAGCTGGTTGCATCTTCGCGCTCAAGCACAACGAGAACGTTCTTGCTCGGTGCGATGCTCGTGAGCAACGCTGAAACAGTCTTCGTCGAAGGCTTGTTGTCAACGGCCAGAGCGTCGATGACGTGAATACGCTCGCCGCGGGCCCGGTCGGACAGTGCGCCACGCAGTGCAGCAGCAATCATCTTCTTGGGGGTGCGCTGTGAGTAGTCACGCGGGTGTGGACCGTGAACGATTCCACCACCCTTCATCTGAGGAGCACGGATCGAGCCCTGACGAGCGCGACCGGTTCCCTTCTGCTTGAACGGCTTGCGACCAGCACCCGAAACTTCACCGCGGCGCAGGGTGTTGTGCGTACCCTGACGTGCAGCTGCACGCTGTGCAACTACAACCTGGTGAATGAGGGGAACGTTGGTCTGCACGTCGAAGATCTCGGCGGGAAGTTCGACAGAGTCAACCTTCTTGCCCTTGGCGTCGATGACGTCGATGACGTCGATGGAGGTAGCCATGTGTACTACGCCCCCTTCACTGCGTTGCGGACGAAGACGATACGGCCGCGAGCACCGGGAACGGCGCCCTTGATGAGCACGAGTCCCTTCTCGAGGTCGATCGAGTGGACGGCGAGGTTCATGACCGTTACACGGTCACCACCCATACGACCGGCCATGCGCATGCCCTTGAAGACACGGCTGGGGGTCGACGAGGCACCAATGGAACCAGGCTTGCGGTGGTTACGGTGTGCACCGTGGCTTGCAGATACACCCTTGAAGTTGTGACGCTTCATAACACCAGCGAAACCCTTACCCTTGCTCGTGCCGACAACGTCGACCTTTGCACCTGGGGTGAAGATGTCAACAGCCAGCTCTTGGCCGACGGTGTACTCCGCGGCATCAGGGGTGCGAATCTCAGTGAGGTGACGGCGAGGCGTAACGCCTGCCTTGTCGAAGTGACCGGTGAGGGGCTTGTTGACCTTACGAGGGTCAATCTGGCCGTACGCGATCTGGACAGCGCTGTATCCATCAACCTCGGGGCTACGCAGTTGCGTAACAACATTCGGGGTGATTTCGACAACGGTCACGGGAACGAGCTTGTTGTTCTCGTCCCAAACCTGCGTCATACCGAGCTTCTTGCCCAGCAGACCCTTGGTCGTCTTAGTTGTAGACATTATTTTCCTTATCGGCTCAGTCGCTCAATAACTGCGCGAGCTAAAGCTTGATCTCGATGTTGACGTCGGCCGGCAGGTCGAGACGCATGAGCGAATCCACAGCCTTGGGCGTCGGGTCGATGATGTCGATGAGCCGCTTGTGGGTGCGCTTTTCGAAGTGCTCGCGGCTGTCCTTGTACTTGTGAGGTGAGCGGATAACCGCAACCACGTTCTTCTCAGTGGGCAGCGGCACCGGGCCTACTACCGTGGCACCCGCGCGGGTAACCGTGTCAACGATCTTGCGTGCCGATGAGTCGATGACCTCGTGGTCGTACGACTTGAGTCGGATGCGGATCTTCTGTCCCGCCATGACTGGCTCTCTTCCCTTAGTACTGTTGAGGCACTGCGTGCACCTGGGCTGTTCGACACCAAGTGTTGCCACCCGGAGACGCTCAGCACTTCTGCTTTCGCACCACTATTTATCTGTCAAGTTCTTGCTGTCACTGCTTGTTGCACCAACTCGCGAGGCCGCGAGGAACATATGCCGGCGAACCGGCACAGGCGTCTCCCGCAGCACGCACTCTCTCGAGTGAATATTTGGGGAGTTGGTTAAGCTTGGTTCCTCTCCCCGCGGCCTAGCTACTACACGGTGTGTGATTCACGCTCTGCGTGAGCCACACGTTGTGGAACTATGCACTGCCTGGGAGTGATCCGCGCGCACAAGGCGGCGAAATGTTGAACTAGAAGAGTCTGTCACATCCAGGCATTTGCTGCAACCCGGGCGTGTCGGATTTCACGGCCACTTCTCAGCGGCGCAGGAGCGTTACAGCAGACGGCGCTTTTGCCAGCGACCCGGAGCCACAATATTGGCCCGAACACCGCCTCTAGGCCCAAGGACGCACGAGCTCGTGATCCCCGTCGATAAAGACGCTGGCGACCAGAGGAACGCCGGGCCTGTACGCCAAATGACGGTAGTGCGGAGCATCCAAAATCTGGGCATTCGCACGTGCTCCCACGCGTAAATGCCCCACGTCATCCCGACGCAACGAGCGCGCTCCCCCGAGCGTCGCCGCCGCGACCGCTTCCGCCGACGTCATTCCCATCTCGCGCACCGCAAGCGCAATGCAGAAAGGGATGGATGACGTGAAGCTTGAGCCCGGATTGCAATCGCTAGCCAGAGCAACAGTCACTCCCGCATCGAGCAAGCGCCGAGCATCCACGAACGGATGTTTGGTAGAGAACTCAACCCCCGGCAGCACGCCAGCAACGGTGCCACTGCCAGCGAGCGCGTCGACGTCGGCGCCGGAAAGGTAGGTGCAGTGGTCAACGCTCGCGGCCCCCAGCTCGACGGCGAGCTGGACAGCTCCAGACTCGGCAAGCTGCGCACCATGCAGGCGAGCTCCGAGCCCCCGCGCCTGTCCCGCAGCGATGATCGCGCGAGTCTCCGCCTCCGTGAAGGCGCCACTGTCGCAGAAGACATCGATCCAACGGGAGTGTGGGGCACAGGCATCCAGCATCTCTCCCATCACGAGAGCAACATAGCCGGCACGGTCATCCGCGTACTCCGCAGGAACGACATGGGCGCCGAGGAACGTTGTCTCGTCTGTGAGCGTTGAGGCGAGGCGCAGCATCCGCTGCTCATCACGAACATTCAGGCCATAACCACTCTTAATCTCGATCGTCGTCGTGCCCTGACGGCGCATCTCCGCGACGAGCGCCGTGGCGTTGGCGAGCAGTTCGTCGTCGGTTGCCTCCCGCGAAAGCGCAACGGTGCGCCGGATGCCGCCCGCCTCATAGCGACGACCCGCCATGCGCGCTTCGAACTCCTCCGAACGGTCGCCCGCGAAGAGAAGGTGGCTGTGGCTATCGACAAAACCCGGGAGCACGCACCGACCCGCAGCATCCACGTGATCGTCGGCAGCGGGGGCTTGTTCGGTTGGCCCCCACCAAGCAACGCGACCGCCGTCGAAAACAATGGCAGCATTCTCGATCTCTGGCTGCTCGTTGTCATGGGTAAGGAGGAGTCCGATGTTGGTGATCACGGTGCTGGCGTTCGCGGTGCTCGTGTTCGCGGTGCTCGACTTCGCCGTGCTTGGCTGTGTGGCATTCGTCATCGCAGGGCCACTCCGGAGATCGCTTCGAGAACGCAGAGGGCCACGAGGCGCACTGTGCGTTCGTCGGCAGAGTCTGCAGCGGCATCCACTTCAACAAGGTCGAGTGAGTAGACGGCCGGATGCGCGGCAGCAAGCCGTGCGGCAGCGCGCAGGTCGATCGCCGCAATGCCACCCGGTACTGACGCGGGGCAAGCGGGAGTAACCGCGCGGTCGCAGACATCGACGTCGAGATCGACGTGGATGGGGCCACCAGCGGCGCCCGCAATCCTCAGAGCCTGTGCCATGACATCGTCCATCGACCGCGAGCGCAGTTCGTCGCGAGTGATGACGGTGATTCCGGCCTCACGGGCGCGCTCGGCGTAGGCCAGCGAGTTCGCCAGCGGCTCGATACCGATCTGCACCACGCGGTTGCCGTCGAGGCCTGCCTCGAGAAGTCGGCGGACGGGCGAACCATTACTCGTTCCGTCGCGTAGGTCGTAGTGAGCATCGAGCGTGATGAGACCAGCGGTGGCGATCTGTGATCCCCAGCGTCCGAGGGCGGTGGGTACCGTTGCGGCGTTATCGCCGCCCAACGCGACAACAAGCTCGGTTCGCAGCTCAGCGACCGCCTCGATCGCCTCCGCTTCGTTCAAGTCAGGCTCGCGCACGTTGCCGGCGTCGACGATCCGCAGATCAGACAGCGCGGCATAACGCCGCAGAGCCTCCCGCACTGCCTGAGGCGTGGTGTGCGCTTGAGTCGGCGAGAGCGACGTACGCGAAGTCGGCATACCGATGAGCGCGACATCCGCCCACTCGTCAGCAACCGGTGCAGCCCAGTCTCCCGCCCGTGGCCACAGCGGATCAGCGCTCAGCATTGTCGCCCTTCGTGAGTGGAGCCTCGTTCATAGGGATGCGAACGCCGAGATCATCAGCGACCGCGATGGCTTCATCGTAGCCAGCATCGACGTGACGGATCACTCCCATCCCTGGATCGTTCGTAAGAACGCGCTCAAGCTTCTGGGCCGCCAACTCGGTTCCGTCAGCGACCGTCACCTGGCCGGCGTGGATCGACCGGCCAATGCCAACGCCGCCACCGTGGTGAATAGAGACCCACGTTGCCCCCGACGACGTGTTGACCAGCGCGTTGAGCAACGGCCAGTCGGCAATCGCATCCGAACCATCTTTCATCGCTTCGGTCTCTCGGTACGGCGACGCCACCGAGCCGCTATCGAGGTGGTCGCGGCCAATCGCCAGCGGGGCAGCCAACTCGCCCGAGGCGACCATCTCGTTGAACTTGAGGCCAGCCTTGTCGCGTTCGCCATAGCCGAGCCAGCAGATGCGGGCGGGCAGACCTTGGAAGTGCACCCGCTCCCCTGCCAGCTTGATCCAGCGCGCGAGCGATTCGTTCTCGGGGAACAGCTCGAGAATTGCCGTGTCTGTCTTGTGGATGTCGCTGGCCTCGCCACTGAGGGCGGCCCACCGGAACGGCCCCTTACCCTCCGCAAACAGCGGACGGATGTAGGCCGGCACGAACCCCGGAAACGCAAACGCATCCGCGTATCCCGCCGCGCGCGCTTCGGTGCGGATGTTGTTGCCGTAGTCGAAGACCTCGGCACCCTGGCGCTGGAAGCCCACCATCGCCTCAACGTGGATCGCCATTGACTCGCGAGCGCGCTGGGCGAAGTCGGGGTGGCTACGGGCGCTCTCCCAATCGTGGAAATCAACGCCGAGCGGCAAGTACGCCAGGGGGTCGTGCGCGCTGGTCTGGTCGGTGACGATATCGATCGGGGCGCCCATCGCCAGCAACTCAGGCACGGCTGCAGCTGCGTTGGCAAGGACGCCGATCGACAGCGCCTTCTTCGCATCGCGAGCTGCAACGGCGAGCTCGACAGCGTGCGCCAGCGACTTCGCCTCGACGTCGAGGTAGCCGTGATCGATACGCCGAGTGATGCGGCTCTGATCAACATCGATGCAAATCGCAACACCGTCGTTCATGGTTACGGCGAGGGGCTGAGCCCCGCCCATGCCTCCGAGGCCGGCCGTGAGCGTGATGGTGCCCGCCAGAGTGCCACCGAATCGTTTCGCCGCGACCGCAGAGAAAGTTTCGTAGGTGCCTTGCAGAATGCCCTGCGTGCCAATGTAGATCCACGATCCGGCCGTCATTTGGCCGTACATTGTGAGGCCCAACTGCTCGAGCCGGCGGAACTCATCCCAGTTCGCCCAGTCGCCCACGAGATTGGAGTTGGCGAGCAGCACGCGGGGCGCCCACTCGTGCGTCTGCATCACACCGACGGGCTTGCCCGACTGCACGAGCAGCGTCTCGTCGCCCTTGAGCGTCGTGAGCGAACGCACGATCGCATGGTAGCTGGGCCAGTCGCGGGCAGCCTTGCCCGTGCCGCCATAGACGACGAGATCTTCGGGATGCTCGGCAACCTCCGGGTCTAGGTTGTTCTGCAGCATGCGCAGAGCGCCCTCCTGCTGCCAGCCGAGAGTAGTGAGGGTGGAACCACGCTGTGCCTGAATCATGACTGCTCCTAGTGAAGTTCGGTGACGGAACGTGCTGCTGCAACAAGGGCACCCGACTGCACGAGTTCAACGCTCGCGGCAATGTCGGGGGCAAGGTAACGGTCGGGGCCTGCGCCGGGCACTCGCTCGCGCAGGGTGTCGATTACGGCGGCCGATACCGGGGACGGCTTCTCGCCGCGCATCTCAATGCCGCGCGCGGAGGTCAACAGTTCGATCGCTAGAACGCGCGAGAGACCGTCGATGCTGCGACGAAGCTTGAGACCGGCACTCCAGCCCATCGAAACGTGATCCTCTTGCATAGCGCTGGTCGGAATCGAGTCGACGGATGCCGGAGCCGCGAGCCGCTTCATCTCGCTGACGATGCCTGCTTGGGTGTACTGCGCGATCATGTGGCCTGAGTCGACCCCGGGATCCGCGGCAAGGAATGCGTTCAGCCCACCATTGCGGTTGCTGTCGAGGAAGCGGTCGGTGCGACGTTCGCTCATGCTTGCGACGTCGGCCGCCACAATCGCGAGGAAGTCGAGCGCATAGCCCACGGGCGCCCCGTGGAAGTTTCCGTTCGACTCCAAACGGCCGTCGAGGGTGACGACAGGATTATCAATTGCGCTCTGCAACTCTCGCTCGGCAACGCGTCTCGTGTGATCGACCGTGTCGCGAGCCGCCCCGTGAACCTGCGGAGCACAACGCAAGGAATAGGCATCCTGCACTCGGGTGAAACCATTGGTGGCGTGGGCGGCGATCGTTCCCGAATCGCGCAGCACCGCGCGCATATTGCCGGCGGAGATCTGCTGGCCGGGGTGGGGGCGGAGGGCGTGAAGATCTTCGGCAAAGACGCGATCTGTTCCGGCGAGACCCTCAACACTGAGAGCGGCGGATAGGTCGGCGGTGGTGAGCAACGCACTCAAATCGGTGATGGCCATCGAGAGCATGCCGAGCATCCCATCCGTGCCATTGATGAGCGCCAGGCCCTCCTTTTCGTGCAGCACAACCGGCTCAATGCCGGCGGCCTTGAGAGCAGCGGATGCGGGCATCAGCTCCCCCGCGACGCGCACGTCGCCTTCGCCCATGACCGCTAACGCGCAATGCGCCAGCGGAGCGAGGTCACCCGAGCACCCGAGGCTGCCGTACTCCCCCACGATCGGAGTGATGTCGGCGTTAAGCAGTGCGGCATAGGTTTCGGCGACAACGGGGCGCACTCCGGTACGGCCGGTTGTCATCGTGGAGAGGCGTAAGAGCATAGTCGCCCGCACCACCTCAGCATCGATCTCGGCACCGGAGCTGGCGGCATGGCTGCGCACCAGAGACCGCTGCAATTGCACACGCTGCTCGCGAGCGATGTGTTTCGTGGCGAGGGCACCGAAACCTGTCGACACCCCATAGTGCGGCCGAACGTCGTTCGCGAGAGCCTCGATGACGGCGCGCGACGCCTCGATCTCGGCGATAGCGTCAGGCGTAATCGACACACGCGCATGGTGGCGCGCCACCGCCACGACCTCGGCGATGCTGACGGGGCCAACGCCAAGAGAAACAGTCTGCGGAGTTTCGGGATTCATGGTCCCAGTGAACGCTGATCGCCCTTCTGCTGCGATAGCGATCCGCGATATGGTGTCTGAGATCTCAGACAGGGGAAACGTGCCCAGCATTCCAGCAGCGCGGAACACTATGGCGGTGCTGCGCCATCTCGCTTCTCGCAAAGGACCGGTGCCCGCCTCGGCCCTGGCCCGCGAGCTCGGCCTGCCCCGATCATCCATCTATCAACTGCTCGCCGTCATGGCCGACGAGGGCTTCGTCGTGCACTATCCCGAGGATCGCACCTACGGGCTGAGTGCGCTCGTCTCCGAAATTGGCACCTCAGCGCTGCGCAGCGAACGGCTCTCTGCTCTCGCCTCACCGCTGATGCGCAGCCTCGCTCGCGAAGCACCCATCCCGGTCGTAGCGCACCTTGCGGTACTGAGCGGCTCGGATGTGAGCTACGCGGCACGCGTGCAGGGAGCCCGCGCTCCCACGACCGTCTCTGCCGTCGGCGTGCGCCTGCCCGCCCATCTCACCGCCACCGGCCGCGCTATGCTCGCGCGGCTCACCGCACCCCAAGTCCGCGCTCTGTATCCGACTCGGGCGTCTCTGACCCGTCGGCAATCGGCAGGGCCGCAGACTCTGACAGAGCTCGACCGGATGTTGGACACCGCCCGCACGCGCGGTTGGGCGAGCGAAATTGGCGACGTTACCGCCGACTACTCGTCGGTAGGTGCCGCGGCGCTTGACCGCAACGACTACCCCACAGCAGCGATCGGGCTCACTTTCCGCACGGATGCCGTGGGCGAGCACTGGGACGAGCTTGGCGCTGCGACGGTGGCTGCTGCGCGCGCCCTCACCAGCAGGCTTACCGGACGCGCCGGCTAATCGACCCCGCTCGCTCAATGGTGGGGCCAGCTAAATAACACCGCTGGTTAAACGACGAAGGGCCGAGCCTTTCGGCTCGACCCTCGTCGTAATTAGTTACTGAGCTTACGCCAGAACCTTGGTTACCTTACCGGCACCTACGGTACGTCCACCCTCACGGATGGCGAAGCCGAGGCCCTCTTCCATGGCGATGGGCTGAATGAGCTCAACGGTCATGTCGGTGGTGTCGCCAGGCATAACCATCTCGGTGCCCTCAGGCAACGTGATGACGCCGGTGACGTCGGTGGTACGGAAGTAGAACTGCGGGCGGTAGTTCGCGTAGAACGGGTTGTGACGCCCACCCTCATCCTTGGAAAGGATGTATGCGGTTCCCTCGAAGTTCGTGTGAGGAGTAACGGAACCAGGCTTAACAACAACCTGTCCACGCTCTACATCTTCACGCTTGGTTCCACGAAGAAGCAGACCACAGTTCTCGCCAGCCCATGCTTCGTCGAGCTGCTTGTGGAACATCTCGATACCAGTGACCGTGGTCTTCTGGGTCGGGCGGATTCCAACAATCTCAACGTCAGAGTTGATCGTGAGCGTTCCACGCTCGGCGCGGCCGGTAACAACGGTTCCACGACCGGTGATCGTGAAGACGTCCTCAACGGGCATCAAGAACGGCTTGTCCTTGTCGCGTACGGGGTCAGGAACGTTCTCGTCAACAGCATCCATGAGATCAAGGATCGACTGCTCCCACTTGGCGTCGCCTTCGAGAGCCTTGAGGCCCGAAACGCGAACGACAGGTGCGTTGTCTCCGTCGAAGCCCTGGCTGGAGAGGAGTTCGCGAACCTCGAGCTCAACGAGCTCAAGGATCTCTTCGTCGTCAACCATGTCGGACTTGTTGAGTGCTACGAGCAGGTAAGGAACACCAACCTGCTTCGCGAGCAGAACGTGCTCGCGAGTCTGAGCCATCGGGCCGTCGGTCGCTGCAACCACGAGGATTGCACCGTCCATCTGAGCAGCACCGGTGATCATGTTCTTGATGTAGTCAGCGTGACCGGGAGCGTCTACGTGAGCGTAGTGGCGCTTGGTCGTCTCGTACTCAACGTGCGAGATGTTGATGGTAATACCGCGCTGACGCTCTTCCGGAGCCGAGTCAATCGACGAGAAGTCACGCTGGACGTTGGTTGCCGAAGGGAACTTGTCTGCAAGTACCTTCGAGATCGCTGCCGTGAGCGTGGTCTTTCCGTGGTCGACGTGACCGATGGTTCCGATGTTTACGTGCGGCTTGGTCCGCTCGAACTTGGCCTTAGCCACTGTGGGTCCTCCTCAGGACTCGGTTGCTTCGCATCCGACGACTTATCACTGCCGAATGTTCCGCAAGTTGGTGTGTATCTATGTTAGTTGCGCGCTGGTAGTGCGGCGATTACTCGCCCTTGTTCTTTGCAACGATCTCGTCAGCTACCGCGCGGGGAACCTCAGAGTAACTGTCGAACGTCATCGAGTACACCGCACGACCTGAAGTCTTGGACCTCAAGTCACCGACATAGCCGAACATTTCCGACAGTGGTACGTGGGCGCGAACGACCTTTACGCCGGTCGCATCCTCCATGGACTGGATCTGCCCGCGGCGACTGTTGAGGTCACCGATGACATCTCCCATGTACTCCTCGGGAGTACGAACCTCGACCGCCATGAGCGGCTCGAGGAGAACTGGATCAGCCTTGCGTGCTGCTTCCTTGAATGCCATGGTTCCCGCGATCTTGAACGCCATTTCTGACGAGTCAACATCGTGAGCAGCACCATCGAGGATGATGCCCTTGACGCCGACCATCGGGAAGCCCGCGAGGACTCCGACGTTCATCGATGCCTGGAAACCCTGATCGATCGAGCCAATGTATTCACGAGGAATACGACCACCGGTGACCTTGTTTACGAATTCGTAAACCTTGTCTCCTTCGACCTCCATGGGCTCAAGCGAGATCTGGACCTTAGCGAACTGTCCCGATCCACCCGTCTGCTTCTTGTGGGTGTAATCGTGCTTGTCCACAACGCGGCGAATCGTCTCGCGGTACGCAACCTGCGGCTTACCAACGTTGGCTTCAACGTTGAATTCGCGCTTCATGCGGTCCACGAGGATGTCGAGGTGAAGTTCACCCATTCCCTTGATAACCGTCTGGCCAGTTTCCTGGTTCTGTTCGGTACGGAACGTGGGGTCCTCTTCAGCGAGCTTCTGAATAGCAACACCAAGCTTTTCTTGGTCTGCCTTTGTCTTCGGCTCGATCGCTACCTCGATCACGGGCTCCGGGAACGTCATCGACTCAAGAACGACCTGGTCGCTCGGGTCACACAGAGTGTCACCGGTCGTGGTGTCCTTGAGGCCGATTACGGCGTAGATGTGTCCAGCGGTAACGCTATCGACAGGCATTTCCTTGTTGGCGTGCATCTGGAAGATCTTTCCGATGCGCTCCTTCTTACCCTTCGTGGAGTTAGCAACAGCTCCACCAGAGTCAAGGTGTCCCGAGTACACGCGAATGTACGTGAGGCGACCGAAGAAGGGGTGCACAGCAACCTTGAACGCCAGAGCAGAGAACGGCTCGCTGGAGTCCGGCTTGCGGATGATGATCTTCTCTTCGTCGTTAGGTGCGTGTGCTTCCATCGGAGGCACGTCGACCGGCGACGGGAGGTAGTCAACAACGGCGTCGAGCATCGGCTGAACGCCACGGTTCTTGAATGCAGAACCACAAAGAACAGGGTAGATCTCGCTGTTAACCGTGAGCTTACGAATGGCAGCCTTGATCTCCGCAACGGTGATCTCTTCGCCACCGAAGTAACGCTCCATAAGGGCGTCATCAGTCTCAGCAACAACCTCGAGGAGAGCGGTGCGGTATTCCGCAGCCTTTTCCTTGAGGTCTTCAGGGATCTCTTCGATGGCGTACTTGGCACCCATCTGTACGTCACCCTTGGAGTCTCCACGCCAGGTGAGTGCACGCATCTCGACGAGGTCGACGACACCCTCGAACTCAGACTCGAGTCCGATCGGGAGCTGGATAACCAACGGGCGAGCGCCAAGGCGGTTGATGATGGTGTCTACCGTGTAGTAGAAGTCCGCGCCCATCTTGTCCATCTTGTTGACGAAGCAGATGCGAGGAACGTCGTACTTGTCGGCCTGGCGCCATACAGTCTCCGACTGCGGCTCCACACCCTCTTTACCGTCGAACACGGCAACAGCACCGTCGAGAACGCGGAGCGAACGCTCCACCTCAACCGTGAAGTCAACGTGGCCTGGGGTGTCGATGATGTTGATCTGGTTCTTGTCCCAGAAACAGGTCACAGCAGCAGACGTGATCGTGATGCCACGCTCTTGCTCCTGCTCCATCCAGTCAGTCGTGGATGCACCATCGTGAGTTTCACCGATTTTGTGGTTTACACCCGTGTAAAACAGGATGCGCTCAGTCGTGGTGGTCTTGCCAGCATCGATGTGAGCCATGATGCCGATATTGCGGACCTTTTTTAGGTCCGTGAGCACTTCCTGTGCCACAGGTTCCTCCGAAAGTTTGTTAGTGAAGAACGAATCTCAGCACTGAGGCGAATCAGGGTTTGCCTGACCCGCCTCAGTGTGAGGTGCTGACTACCAGCGGTAGTGAGCGAATGCCTTGTTCGACTCGGCCATCTTGTGGGTGTCTTCGCGGCGCTTTACAGCGGCGCCAAGCCCGTTCGATGCGTCCAAGATCTCGTTGGTGAGACGCTCAGTCATCGTCTTTTCACGACGACCCTTTGCGTAGCTCGTGAGCCAGCGCAACGCGAGCGTGTTGGCTCGGTGCGACTTGACTTCAACGGGAACCTGGTAGGTCGATCCACCGACACGACGCGACTTGACCTCAAGGGTCGGGCGTACGTTATCGAGAGCCTTCTTGAGGGTGACGACGGCATCTTGGCCGGTCTTCTCCGCTACACCGGCGAGCGCTCCGTAAACGATGCGCTCGGCGAGGCCCTTCTTGCCGTCAAGAAGAATCTTGTTGACGAGCTGGCTGACAATGGGTGCGCCGTAAACCGGATCCGCGACTACGGGACGCTTAGGTGCTGGTCCTTTACGAGGCATTACTTCTTGTCCTTCTTCGCGCCGTAGCGGCTACGAGCCTGCTTACGGTTCTTAACGGCTTGGGTGTCGAGCGCTCCGCGAACGATCTTGTAGCGAACACCGGGGAGGTCCTTTACACGACCACCACGGATGAGCACCATCGAGTGCTCTTGAAGGTTGTGACCTTCACCGGGAATGTAGGCCGTGACCTCGGTACCGTTGGAAAGCTTGACACGAGCAACCTTGCGCAGAGCTGAGTTCGGCTTCTTCGGGGTTGTTGTGTAGACACGCGTGCAAACGCCGCGCTGCTGCGGGTTGGACTTAAGGGCGGGCGCCTTGGTCTTGACGACCTTTGGCGTGCGTCCCTTACGCACCAACTGCTGAATGGTGGGCACTCAATTACTCCTTGTTTTTGCTGCACGGTGACAGCGTCATGATGGTTAGCATTCGATGTTCTTCTCAGAACACCGAGTTCATCTGGACCCACGCGCACCCTAACAAGTCGAATAAACGAACTGTCTCGGTGATTTGTGGATATGCCGTGGGGGTCAACCAGAAGGTTGAACCCTGTGGTGTGGAGTTACTTGCACTCGAACCCCGCTATGCGGCCAGCCCCAAGAGGCATCGTTCAAGCGCACGGCAAAGCGCACACCTCAGAAAGAATAGCCCCCCGGGTGTACCGGGGTCAAATGGTCACAGCGCACACGCAGGCTCCGGAACTGCCCATGCGACCGGCTGAGCGACCTTAGCGCTGAGCAGCAGTTTTCTCCGCGAGTTCAGCTTCCCACTGAGCGCGTGTTTCGCTGTTGCGTTGCGTAACTTTCCGGCCGCGTTTGGCTACGAGAGCCCCCGTCCACAACGACACTTCCCGACCGAGAAGTCCAGCGACAATCACGAAGGGATCAACTAGCGCCGCAGCAAACATCGCTTGCGCCTGCTCTGGAGTGTTTTGAACAACTCCATTGATAAGCAGGAGTGCGCCAATCGTGCCGAAGTACACGAGAAGACCCACGAGGATGCTCGAGAAAACATGAGCTGCCCATCCGGCCCGATTCACGATGAGGGCAATGATGATTGCTCCGAGAGCAAAGAACGCGACGGGAACGTAGAACGATGGCGCCTGAACGAAAGCAAGAGCAACCCGGCCGGTGGCGGCTGCACTCACTATCGCGACCGCAATAGCGAAAACGAGCGCGAAGACTAGCGAAGCTGCGAGCGCGATAAAAATACCGAAACCTCGGTTGCCAGCCACCTTAGGAGGCGTAGGCGCGGTGACGTAAACAACGCGTGGTTCAGTGGATGACGTGGTTGCTGTGGTTGCGGCACCAGCTAGCTCTGGCTCTGGCTCTGGCTCTGGCTCTGCGACGATCTCGGGCGCGGAGGCGCGCGCGGGCTCGACCATCGGCTCAGCCTCCGCTTCGAGAGTGGAATCGTCGTGGATCACTGGCGACACGACGGGCGAGGGCTCAGCAATGGGATCAATTAGAGGTGCAGCCTGGGTCTCGGCCGGTTCACGGGGAGCAGAGTCGTCGACCACTACAGCATCCTCAATGTTGTCGTCGTTCTCCGGCGAAGAACCACGCTCTACAGATGGATCGGTCATAACTGTTGCCTCCTCGTGCCAGCGACTGATTGTCACAGTCTACTGACGCGACACCCAGAAATAAGAAGAACGCCACGACCAAGAGGTCGTGGCGTTCTACTTGCACGGCGCCGAAGACTAGTTGACCTCACCACCGCCAGTAGCCAGTGAAGAAGAGTCGGCCGTCTGAAGCACATACACGGAGCCGTTCAACGACAATTCGTATGTTCCCGCTTCACTGCCAATCTGGACTGATGCGGTCGAAACAGAGAAGGAACGCGTGTTCGACTGCACGCTCTCGATGAAGGCATTGAGAGCCTCGTACGTTCCGCTTGCCGAGATGGTGACATCCATCGCAACCAGTCCCGCGACCGACGGCACCGAGGTCACCCCTGACTCTTCTGCAGGAGCGGCGGGTTCTGTTGTTGTCGCGGCAGGAGCGCCCTCCACATCCGCAGCTGGCGCTGCCGGAGCAGCAACGACAGGCGACAGAGCCGCGGTCGCATTGATATAAGCGATATCCACGAAGGTGACGCCATTGGCTACGGCCAACGCCGAAACCTGCTGGGCGAACACCGACGACTCGTGGGTGGAGGGAATTGATGTGCGCAGAGCACCCAAGTCGGCGAAGAGTTTGTCTGAGTTCTCCGCCAATTTCTTGAGGTCGTTAAGCTCGTTGAGCTTGATCTGGTTCTGCAATTCGACGGCTGAAATCTCTTCGTCAGCGCTTGATGCGGTGGCGAGTGCGGGAGCGACTCCCACGGCGTAACCGGCGATCAAAATCAGAATCACCGCGGCGGCGCCGATGAGCGTCCACATTCGTGTCAAGGTCATGAGCCATTCTCCTCATCTGTTGAGCCTGTGGCAGGAGTTTCTGTCGGCTCCGGGGTCACTTCGGGGGCGGGCTCTGCCTCGGCAGTCTCGCCGTCGGTTGAGAGTTCGTCGAACCGGTGAAGTAATGCTTCCCAGTTCACGAACACCACTACCTGAGCGCTGAAGACTCCTTCTTCTTGCTCCGCCGAAACCAGGGTCACATCGGCAAGACCGAATTCATCGGGGACGGCACGAACCCACGCGTCGATTGCTTCCATCGAGGGAGCATCCAACTCGATAGTGAACTCCGCCATGCGCTCCGGTTCAAGCGGCGAAACCGAGTCGCCATAGCCCAGCATCGGAGTAGCCGTATCGAAGTTGTAGTTCGAGATCACCATTCCTTCGGTGAGCTTCGACCCCATAGCCAGCGTCAGCGCTTGAATTGAGACCTCGGTAGACGCGATGAACACGCGCGCTGTTTTGCTGGACTGCAGCGCCTGATTAGCCGCACGAACCTCGCTGTACTCCCCCTGCTGCTGCGTAAGCGACAAGGTGGTTGCTCGAGCACTTTCCAGCGTGAGCCCCCTCTGGAATGCGACAAGGTTGGCACCCGCGGCAGCCAGAATTGCCACTCCCAACGCGATGATTGCCATAAAGATGGCACGGCCTCGTGCGCGGTTCGCGGCTTTTCGCTGACCGACTTCAGGAGGAAGAAGGTGCGCGATTGGCGGATATGCAACTGCAATCTTTACCTCGCGACGTGCAGTTGGTTTCTTCTCGCTCATGCGGAGACCCCCGTAACCAATCCAAGAGCAATAGACATGTTTTGCACGTCTCCCGTGCCTGTGAGACCACGAGCAACGGTGACCATCGAGAACGGATCCGGTTGAGACGCCGGAACCTTCGTAAACTCAGTCACCGTCTCCACGAGCCCAAGCAGCCGTGAGCCGCCACCGCTCATAACAATACGATCGATGGCCCGGTTCTCCCGAGCGTTCTGGAAGTACTGCATCGTTGCCCGAATAGCGAGCAAAGTCTCATTGACCAACTCGAACGACACTTCAAGAGCCGGACGTTGTTCAGCCGTGGCACGTGCAGCGACCACTCCAACCGACTGCTTCACCGCCTCGGCATCGCGCGTGGAGATGTCCATACGCTGCGAGATTCCCTTAGTGATGTCTGCTCCACCGCTGGGGAGTAACCGCACGAAGTGCGGCACATGCCCATCGAGAGCAACCAGGGTGGTGGTCGCTGCCCCGATGTGCACGAGGAGCGTAGTTTGGTTCGCTGTTTCCGGCCCAGAAAAGAGGCGGGTCAGCGCAAAAGGCGCAAGATCGACGTTCTGCGGTTGAAGTCCAGCTGCAACCACTGCGTTCACGTTCACCAACACTGGCGCCTTGATCGCTGCCACAAGCATCCCCGAAAGCATGGGGCCGTTTTCGCCCTCGGTCTCGGCAGCAGGATAAAAGTCAAGGAGCGCATCCGTCGCAGGGACCGGCAGCAAATCCTGAACCTGGAAAGGAAGTGATTCCCTCACCTGATTCAGCGGAAGCCGCGGGACAGTAATGTCGCGAGCGAGAACTTTAGAGTTCCCTGCTCCCAAAACCACATCTTTGGTGCGAATTCCCGCTTGAGACCAGAGCTTTTTGATCGAGGCCGTGACTGTTGCGGAGTCGACAACCTCTCCAGCGCGAACCGCCCCCTCCGGCAGCGGAATCTCACCGAATCGAAGAATTGTCGGTCGCGGTAAATGTGGGTTCTCGACTTCGACAGCACGAATAGCTGACGAGCCGATATCTAGCCCTACAAGTTTCTTTCCCATGTTTCCCCCCGGGCGGCGATCAGCTAAGACCGCTCGCCACCATATATCCGTTCCAAATTTGTGAGCCAAATGCGATGCCGAGCCATGCCCCAGCAATCATCCATGGACCAAAAGGGATCGCCGTGCGACGACGAGCCCGACCAACGATGAGCAGTGCAATCGCGAAAAGTCCTCCGAGCAAGAATGCTGCGAATGCACCCACAGCGAGCACCCCCCAACCGAGCCATCCCAGATAGAGCCCCAGAACTGCTGCCAGCTTGACGTCGCCCATACCCATTCCGCGTGGCGAAACGATCGCGATGATGAAGTAAAAAACGAACAGCGTCGCACCCCCCGCAAGCGCGCCTATAAAGCCAGACCAATTGTTAGCACCACCGCTAGCCAAAGCCAACAGTGCGATACCAACAACTATTGAGGGAAGCACAATCTTGTTTGGGAGAGTTTGAGTGTCGAGATCAATAAGTGTCAGAGCGATCGAAACCGCGGCGAGGTAAAGCAAAGCCGGCAGCGCCCAGACTAAGTCGGTGTCGGCACCGACGACAGCTGTGATAAGACCGAATGCGATCGCGGTCCCAGCTTCAACGAGCGGATAGCGCGCTGCAATTGGCTCCCCGCAATCGCGACATTTCCCTCGCAAAAGTAGCCAGCCGAAGACCGGAATATTGTCGTACCACCGAATCGCGTGCTCGCACTTGGGGCATGCGCTCGGCGGCGAAGACAGCTTTTCACCGCGGGGAACTCGCCACACGACGACATTGAGAAACGAGCCGACAGCGAGCCCCAGGAGCACCGCGAAGATGACAAGGAGCAAGGTTACGGTCATGAGATCGGGGCACCGTTGGATTCAAAGGCTGGCGAAACTTCGATCCACACATTCACTCCATAGGCTGTGGTCACCGGCGAGAGGAACTTTGGCGGCGCGGTGAATTTGAGTCGTGTGTCATAAACATAGTTCTTCGTGTAGCCGCCGGAGCCTTGACGCACGATTCCGCGGAACTTCTGCGCAATTGCTCCGTTGACAGTGAGTGTTCCGCGGCCCGATCCTGCTCCTGGATTCTGAACCGCGAAAGTGTGGCCTACGGAGAGAATCGCGGCGTCGATTCGACGGTTGTAGTCGCCGAGGAGCGTGCGATTCGAGCTGTCCGTGGGGTTCCACACCCACACAGCGTCGTTTCCGACGAGACCCAGCACGTCCTCCTCGGCATTCTTGTACTTGAGGTCTCCGGTGACATATACGTAGTGCTCCGCGGAGAGCGTGGTCTGCCCCTGCAGCGTTCCCTTGACGAAGAGATCGCCCACTCGACACTGGTAGGCGCTGCTGGCGGCAGTCTCGTACCACGTGGGGTATCCGATGCCGTTTCCGATGCGGTTGCCCGAAATGCTCTCGCACTTCAGGCCACTGGGACGCGCGTTGCTCGCCCAATAGTTGGGATCGCCGTACACTGCCGGCACATCCTGAACGTAGATGACGTTGCTCGCGGGTAGATCGAACGTATCTCCGCCCGCACTATTGATACGACTCACATTTCCACAGGCCGGTGGCTGCGAACCGCCGGAGGCAGGCGAGCCCGTGATTCGGGTCGCAATAGTCCAAGGCGAGTACACATTGATCTTGCCGTTGGCCAAAAGCGTGATTTCCGTGGGACCCGTGTAGAGGCAGCCGGGGCGAGGAACGCCGTCAGTGACGAGGTCTGAGCGCGTTTCGCGCAGATGTTGCGAATTTGTGGCCGGCATACCGATCACAGGGCTGAAGACAGGTTGGGGCCAGAGCGGATCAGCGAAAGTCTGGCCGCCGCAGCTATAGCCGTTGGAGTCTCGCGGGTTGTAAGTGACCCCACTCGATGGCGCGTAGCTCGTGGTGACCTTACCCAAGAAAGTGGCGTTACAGATACGGATCGTGTCGTTGGAGTGAACGGGCCCGTCAACCGTGTCGCCGCCCGAGAACGCGATCTCTCCGCAGCTTCCGGAAACGCTACTGCGTCCATCCCACCAGTACTTTTCGCAGGAACTTCCAGCGCCAGAGAACGCGCGGTCCTGGATTTCATAATCCGTGAAATAGAGGAAGTCGATGAAGCCAGACTGACGGAGGTCCGCCACGATGCTACGAGTCTCCCCGCCGACCTTTCCCGTCGAGCGCACTCGGATCACTCCGCTGCTCGAATACTCCGAGTTATCTACCTCATAGCGGAAGAACGACGTGCTCTCCCCCGGGCTTGGGACGGGGATGGGCACCCAGGCTTCGCCTTCAGCGACGTTGAAAGCCGCGTTAGCGACAGCGCCCGTGGGCAAACGAACGTCACTAGTCGACGAGAACGGCGCGAGCGGGTTTCCGTACTGTACGTATGAGGTGTCCTCCGAGAGCCTGCTTTGGTAGTCCTCGATGCCGGCGTACGCCGCGGCAAGAGACGCCGACCACTCTTGAGTGGCAGCTGCCTGTCGGAACCCACCGGTCGCAAAGGCGACGGCCGTGGTCACGAGCAGTCCAAGAACGACGGTGATGCCAATTACCATCGGAAGGGCAGCGCCCTTTTCGCCAGCGAGGCGGGCACGAACGAGTCGGATCATCGGTCGATTCCAATTCTTGAGAGGTCGAGGTTCGGGATACCTACGGTGTTTTCGATACTCGCCGTTTTTGCACGGCCACTTGGGTCGGTTTGCACCGTCATTGAGATCTTCACCGCTGCGACAGCATTGCGCTGTGCTGCGGTGAGTTGCCCACCCGCTGGTGGCTCGAGCTCGATATTGCTCGCGTTGAAATAGCGGAAGACCGGAGTAGTTCCGTTGGATATCTGTCGCACAACCGTGCGTTCAGAAGCCACCGCTGGTTGAAAGGTAAACAAGCCGCCAGATTTGATCGCAGTCCACCGTCGTTCCACGAGCGTACGATCCGATGTGATGAGAAACTCCACCTTCACGGGCTCGGGATCCGCGGCATCCGTGTCTAAGTAGGCCTGAAGAACAATCTGGTTGGCGGCGGCATAGCTGAACACTGGATCATTCGGCAGAGAAGGACCTTTGGGAATAGGCGTACCCGCACGGATCACTCGAGTAAGTTCATTCATCGCCACAGTGGCACCCGCGGTATTAGAGGTAGCGGAGCGTTCGTCGGCGAACGTGCGGGTGAAAGTGATGAAGATGGTCATGACCATCGCGAGCAGCATGGTCATGAGGGCGATGGTGACAATCAGTTCGCTGAGGGTCACGCCGCGTTCATCGCGGCGGACGCGGGAAACCCGCGCGAAGAGAGCATTTCGACAATTTTGAATCACGATGCCACCCTTGGGTCAACCGTCACGACACTAGGAACGCTCGCCGTGCCGCCCACGACAGGAGTGAGCAAGCTGCCTAATCCCAGGGGTAGCCAAACGCCCAACGTGACCGATCGTTCGATTCGCCACGTTCCGTAGGGAAGGGCGAGGTGAGTGGTGCCGGGGTTAATGGTGTCGAACGTCAATTCGCTGCTAATCGTGCACCCGGGATCTCCACTGCCCGTGACGGGGGCGATCGAGGTGGCACGCACACGCCCGCCAGCGAGCCCAGTGGCATCGACTAGCCCCATGGGCACAGTGAGTTCGGCGTTGCCCCCGGGCACTGTCGCGACGGCCACAGCATCGGGCGAGCGGAAGGTCACTCCTGAGACATCAACTTCTTCCCAATCCTGAGGATTACGAGACGCACAGTATGGTTCAGAGCTGGTCGCGGATTCCGGCTTGGCGATATAGGTTCCGGCGAAACCGACGTACCCCGATTTCCAGGGGAAGAGATCGATTCCGCGCGTAAGCGAGGAGTTCGTGGCGCTATTGAGGTGAATGCCGTACGAGCTGCTGAACGAAGTCGGCATGTTGGCCGGGATCTGGATATTCGTCGGCGTGGGGTTGGCAACGTACTTCACATTGAAGCGAGCCGCGTTGTCGTAGTTGAACGAGACCGAACTAGCGGTACCGGCGACGACCTGCGTGAGTTTGCTCGGCGACGTGATCTGACCGGCATCTGTGATGTAACCGGAGCGAGAGATCGAAACGTTGTAATTGCCGGGTGCAACTTTGAGAATGTAGGTGCAGCCTTCGGCATCGGTCGCCGGCGGCGCCACGGACAGGTTCTGAGCTCCGTTGGGCGGCGTGGCCTTGTTGGCGGTGACGTTCACGCCCGCTGATCCGCCGCCAGAGCCTCCTGTCACCGAAACGAGAATGGTGCCCAGTCCGGGGTCGTTGATGCGATCGTCTGGCGCGAGCAGTGTGTCGAAACGTACTGGCTCAGTTCCTGGGCGCATGTTAGGCCAACTAACGGCAACGTTGACGCGCTTGTATTGCAGTGTTCCACCGCCGGTACCGCAGGCTGCAGCGGTGTTGCTCGACGGCACCCACTGCGTGGAGCGAATGATCGTGAAGTCGTCGCCATTGAGACTCGTGGTGTAGGTAGCATCGCCGAGCGTAAATACATCAGCGGCATCTCGAGCTAGGTCAATTTCTTGAGAAGCGAGGTTGGCAGCAACTACGCGAGCGCGGTTATCGCGAGTGACTGAAAGTACGGTCGTGAGTGATTGAAGAACGCCGAGCGAGACGATCGCGAAGATCATCATCGCCACGAGAACTTCAAGAAGGCTCATTCCTGCGTCGGAGCTACGCAGTCGCTGTAGAACCTTGTGCATGATGAGCCCTTTCGTGCGGGTAAGTAAGGGTTGTAGGTGATGCAAGAGAGTTGGGATTCTCTCGAGAGAGCGATCACTCTCCCACGGGGAAAGGGACGCCGCCGCGTGGCGACGCCCCTTCCTGCAAGCCTCTAGCGGACTAGGACTTTACGGTTGTTCCGTCGGTGCTGGTGTAGGTCCAGGTAGGGCCGGTGTACTCACGGTGGGTGACCGTGAATACGTAGCCGTTGCCATCTGCGTCAACCGCAGAGGTGAGGACCACGGACGGCGTTGCCTTGTATCCGTTGTCAACCAGGTCACCGGTGGGCAGGTCAGCTGCCGTTGCACCCGGCGTGTGAGCCATGTCAGCGAACGAACCGTTGTTGCCAACGGCGTACGTCTCAGCAGCGATCACTGCATTGGCGATGTCCGACTTGACCTGCGATTCCCAAGCGCCCTGGCGCTGGTTGAGGAAGAAGGGGATGGCGATCGCGGCAAGGATGCCGATGATCAGAACAACAACGAGGAGCTCAACGAGAGTGAAGCCCTTCTGGTCGTTCTCGAGGTCGTTGCGCTTGGTGCGCAGTGCTTCGTGCAAACGTGCGATCATTTTGGATTTTCCTGTCTGTGGTTCGAATCGTGGACAGGGGCCCCCAGAAAAAATCAGCTTCTCAGCCCCCCACGGAAATACTCTCAACATGTGCGCAAGCTGAGAATCCCACAAACGGGGGTGAACTCCCTCAATAGCCACCCCAGTGTGAGGGGTGTTAGCGCGCCAAACTCACTTTTGCACCCCATTGGGGGCTAGTGAACGCATAGTTAAAGACCAAACGGGAGCATCACGACTCGGGTCGCGACGCTCCCGCTTGGAGCTGCTAGGCGTTACTTGATCTGGTCGAAGATCGCGAAGATCGGCATATAGAGCGCAATCACCATGACGCCGACGATCGCCCCAATCACACCAATCATGAGGGGCTCGATAAGCGCGGTGAGTTGCTCAGTAGTCTTCTGAACCTCATCATCGTAGAAGTCAGCGATCTTCGACAGCATGACCTCCATGGAACCCGCGTCCTCACCGACCGCGACCATTTGGGTGACCATCGACGGAAATACTGACTCTTTTGCCAAAGGAACGGATACTGACTGACCAGAACGAACAGAGTCAGCCACCCGACGGAGCGCTTCCTCAATCACGTAGTTTCCCGACGTCTCCCCGACGATCGAAAGCGCGTGAAGAATCGGCACACCAGCGCCGAGCATCGTTCCGAAGTTGCGCGTAAAGCGTGAGATCGACACCTTCCTGAACAGCGGCCCGAAGACGGGCATCCGCAGCTTCCAGGGATCCACAAACTTGCGGACCTTCTCAGTGTGCTTGTTCTTTTGCCACCAAATACTGAAAACTATGCCGGCGATAATAAGAATCGGGGCGAGAATCGTCATCGCATCCGACATCCACACCAGAATCTGAGTGAGCAGCGGAAGCTCACCACCGAGGTCAGCGAACATCTCCTCAAACACCGGAACGATGAAGAGGAGCATTCCGATAACAGCTGCTACCGCCATGATCAGGACGACAACGGGATAGGTCAGAGCCGACTTGATCGTGCCACGGAGCTTCACCTCACCCTCGAAGTTGTTTGCAATCGACTCAAGGGCATTATCGAGAAAGCCGCCCGTTTCGCCGGCCCGAACGAGATGAATCATGATGGGCGGGAAGACGGTGCCATGCTTGGCGAACGCGTCAGACAACGTTCCGCCCGTCTCGACATCTTGGCGAATCTCGGTCAACGCCTTAGCAAGCGTGGGGTTCTCCGTCTGCTCCGAGAGAATGACGAGAGCTCGGATCAACGACAGGCCCGAGGAAATCATCGTCGACATCTGCCGGCTCATGACCGCAAGGTCATCAAGACCAACACGCTTCTGCAGAAAAGAAATGTTGATTTCTTTATTGAGACCGGTGCCTGCGCCCGCCTCCGTAATAGAAATCGGACTGATCTCCATCGCGCGCAGGCGAGTGACTACTGCATTCTCGGTCGACGCGTCGATGCGCCCCTTGACGATCTTGCCCGACTGATCACGAGCTTTGTATTCGAAGGACTTCGTGGTTGAGGTAGTAGCGGCCATTATCTCGGCACTCCCGTTGAACTGTCGCTCATCAATCGATGCATGCCCTCGGGGTCATGCGACTTAGCCATGGCGGCCTCTTCGGTAATGGCGCCCGACTTGGCGAGACCAGCGAGATGCTGATCCATCGTGTGCATACCGGCGCCACGGCCGGCCTGCATTGCGGAAGGAATTTGGTAGATCTTTCCTTCTCGGATCAGGTTTCCGATAGCCGGGTTCATCGTGAGCACTTCTGTTGCCACGACGCGGCCCTTGCCAGACGCCCGTCGAACAAGCGTCTGGCAAATGATGCCCTGCAGCACTGCTGCGAGCTGAGTGCGCACTTGGCCCTGCTGGTGCGGTGGGAAAACGTCGATAATACGGTCAACGGTTTGCGCAGCATCCTGAGTGTGCAAAGTCGCGAACACGAGGTGACCCGTTTCTGCCGCCGTCAACGCAATCGAGATTGTTTCGAGGTCTCGAAGCTCACCAATCAAAATAACGTCGGGGTCTTGGCGCAGAACGTGCTTGAGCGCGCTCGTGAACGAGTGAGTGTCTCGGCCGACCTCTCGCTGGTTAACGAGCGACTTCTGGTTTCCGTGCAAGAACTCAATCGGGTCCTCCACGGTCACAATGTGGTCAGCACGGGTGCGGTTGACTAGGTCGATGAGCGCGGCCAACGTAGTCGATTTTCCGGAACCGGTTGGTCCGGTGACGAGCACGAGTCCACGGGGCAGAGTCGCGAACTGCGACACCGATTCTTGGATGCCGAGGTCTTTCAACTGCTTGATCTCGGTCGGAATAATACGGAACGCCGCGCCCAGGTTTCCCCGGTCCATGTAGAAGTTCACGCGGAATCGAGCCGCTTCCGACAGCTCGAAGGCGAAGTCAAGTTCGAGCGCCTCGAGGAACTGCTCTTCTTGCTTCTGATCGAGGATGCTAAATAGCGCGTCGCGCGTGCGATCCTTGTCCCACACTCCGATTCCCTTGAGCGGCTGAAGGCCACCATCCACACGGATCATGGGCACAGCGCCAGACGAGATGTGAAGGTCCGAAGCGCCGGTGTACACAACTTCTTTGAGCGCATCGAGTAGTTCAGGATTTGATCCCTCGCGAGCCGTGAGTTCCATCTCGGGACGCGGTTCGCGTTCCTCTTCCACGATCTGCGGAACGGAAAGCAACTGTGATTCGCGGCTCTGCTGCGGCTCTGCGGCGCCGAATCCGCCTGTGAAGCTCAGCAGCCCCTCATCAGCGCCAGGCGGCGGGAAATTCAAGTTGCTCTCACCGGCAATGTCAGGGGCAACCTCGGGGAGATCGAGCAGTCCGCTCTCAGCGGCCGCCTGCGACGGGAACTTAACCGTAGGAGCGTCCGAGGGGACCTCGTTCGTGATCTGTGTCGCGCTGTCGCCCGCCGAGTTCGATGCATCCGTAGTGAAGTACGGCACTTCTGCCGCTGTCGGTGACGGCGCAGGCGCGGCAGGTGCCGCCTCGGCGGCGGGAGCAGCAGGTGCGGGTGCAGGCGCAGCGGCGGGGGCAGGCATCGATGCGCCAGCAGCCGACGTCGCCGCCGACGTCTGAGACATTGCGCCCGCTGCGGCCTGACGGAAGAGTTCATCGAGCGAGTCGATCGAGGTCACTGGCTCGCTCGCCATCCGGCGGGCGCGACGTCCGCCCTCTGCGGCAGCATCGGCGGGAGGCGTTGCTGCTTGAGGAGCAGCAGTCGGCTCAGTATGCGCAGCAGGAGCCGGCGGCGCGGGTGGCGCAGGCGGCGCAGAAACACCAGAAGTGTCGCTGCTCTTGATCGAACCGGATGGTGGTGGAATCGTCGGGAGCGGCGACGCAGGAACTGTCGCTGCGGAGGCAGACGGCGCCGCACCAGTCTGCGCCCACTCAGGGAACGAAGGTGACGCTTGTGGGCTGCCTGCTCCAGGAACGCTCGTTCCCGGCGCCGGCGGTGGTGTATCCGACGGGACGCTGTTCCCAGAAGGAGCGCTTTGTCCCTTCGGTGTGAACAAGCTCTCGTCTACCGATTGCGACGGGATGTCGTAAATCCGCTTAGCCATAATTCCCCCAGATACTTCGTCTTATGCGACGACGCGCAAAATCTCTTCGACTGACGTCAAGCCGAGTTGTGCCTTGGCCCAGCCGTCCATACGCAGAGTGCGCATTCCTTGCTGCACGGCGACTCGGCTGATTTCAGCGCTCGATGAGCGAGCAACAGCGAGACGTTCGATTTCTTCAGACACTGCCATTACTTCGTGCAGTGCAATACGGCCGCGGTATCCCGTTTTGGAACACACGGTGCAGCCCACAGGTCCGTAGAGCGTCGGCATCGGTCCTGCAGGATCGAAACCGACCTTCAAGTTCACGAGGTCCTGCGGGTTGTGTGTCGCAGGCTGCTTGCAGCGATCGCACAAGCGTCGGGCAAGTCGCTGAGCCACAACGCAGTCGATTGCCGAACCGACCAAGAAGGGCTCAATGTCCATCTCGATAAGTCGCGTAATCGCGGCAGGAGCGTCGTTGGTGTGAAGCGTGCTCAACACAAGGTGACCTGTGAGAGCGGCTTCAATGGCGATCTGTGCGGTTTCTTGGTCTCGGATCTCACCAATCAGCACGACATCCGGGTCTGAACGCAAGATCGAGCGCAGAGCACTCGCGAACGTGAGACCGGCCTTCGGATTGACCTGAACCTGGTTGATGCCCGCCATACGGTACTCGACCGGGTCTTCGACCGTGATGACGTTAATCTCGGGTCGAGCGACCGCATTGAGCGTCGTGTACAGCGTCGTCGACTTACCGGAACCGGTTGGTCCCGTCACGAGGATCATGCCGTAGGGCTTGCTGTATGCGTCTTTGTAGATCTTGGCGTTGTGCTCAAGCAAGTAGAGCTGGCTGAGGTCGAGCGTTGTGTTCGAGTTGTCGAGAATACGCATAACGACTTTTTCGCCGTAGACAGTCGGCAAGGTGGCAACACGAAGGTCAATTTTCTTCTGACCGTGGATGACCGAGATGCGGCCATCCTGAGGCTTGCGACGCTCTGCGATATCCATCTCAGCCATGATCTTGAGACGCGAGATTACACCATTCTGAATCTGGCGAGGAGCCCGCTGCATCTCGTGAAGCACACCGTCAATGCGGTAACGAACACCGAGGTCATGTTCGCCCGGCTCGATGTGAATATCGGAAGCCTTGTCTTGGATGCCCTGGCTGATGAGCAGGTTCACGAAGCGAACGATAGGCGCGTCATCTTCGGTCGGTTCGTTGTTGTTCGTCGCGAGAGCGACATCCGTGGTTGTTGCTTCCTGCTCAAGCTCGCTGCTGAGGCTGGACAGCTCACCATCGGCGCGGTGGAATCGATCGAGCGCGGTCTGGAGGTCGCTGCGTTCGGCGACGACAACGCGAATCTGGCGTCCCGTTGCTGATCGGATGTCATCGAGCGCAAAAATGTTGCCGGGGTCGACCATGGCCAAGACGAGGTATCCCTCGCTGAAGGCGATCGGCAAAACTTCGTGTCGGCGGCAAATAGCGGCGGGTGCGAGCGCAACTGCTTGGTGGTCAACGGCGAAGTCGACGAGTTCAACAAAGGGGACCCCGGCCTGGGCGGCGCGCGCGGAAGCGAGTTGTGCCGGCGAAATGGTCCCGCTGTCGAGTAGGTTTCGAACGAGGGCTTCCTCGTCGGTGTGAGAAGTCCCTACAGAATCGATGCTCTCAATTGGCATCATTCCGCGAAGAATCAGTACTTCAGCAAGTGTGGTCACGCGTGCCTCCCCCCAAGGTCCTAGCGGAGTCCCACGCTAATCGACTCACATCTGCACCACTAGACCCACTTGTGAGGGGTAGTAGGGGCGTTTCAGGAAGCCCATTCGCCGCGAGTCGCAGCATTGAGCGCCAAATTGATGTTTCTTTCGACGTAGGCGGCAAGCCGCGGCAACGCACATTCCGAGATGACATCGGAAACATCTTGAGCATGACGGTGTGCGCACGCCTGCACGGCGGAGCGCGCAGCGGTAATGCAGTTGTGGCATGGCTTTCCAGAACGGCTGCCTTCACCGCGATAGTGCTGCTCTTCATGCAGGGCGACGGCAAGCTGAAATGTGACCAACTCAAGCGTCTCGACAAAGGAGTGGATGAGGTCATGGGGCCACTGCGAAAGGTGGTCGAACGCAGCGAAGTCGGAGTGACGGCACTCGACGCAGCCTGCTTCGGTGCCAAGAGCAGGCTCTCGCCATTCTGAAACCAGACGGTACCAACGCTGAAGAGAGCAGTCGACGAGGTCGTTCACGGCGTGACGATTCATTAGCCTGCTCCCCCACGAAAGATCTTCTAACGTACTGATGGTTGCACTGCGGCAACGAATGCGGCAGTCGTCAGTATCAATGACACCCGTTTGGGGGGCAGACAGAAAGTTCCGGTAGATTTGTCGTTAGTCGCTGCAATTTCTTGCGGGCGTACGCTTACCCTGATCCGAACGGGGACACGATTGACATTGCACAAGGAAGCTCCACGCACCTACCGCGTAGGCCATGTGGATGATCATGAGACCGTGCAACTCGGCTTCGCTTCGCTTCTGGGGCAGTCCCCGGATATCGCTCTTCATGCCTCCGCGGCCACTGTTCGGGATCTTGAACCGGTCGCTAAAGAACTTGATCTTGTCGTGCTCGACGTGCGCCTTTCGGATGGAAGCAAGGTTGGCGAGAATGTTGCCTGGCTTCGGGAGCGCGGGATCAACGTTCTCGTCTTTACCGCGGCAGACAATGCCTCTGAAGTTCGTGCGGCATCCCGTGCTGGCGTGTTGGGGATTGTGCGCAAGTCGGAGTCGCGCGATGTGATTGTGGAAGCTGTGCGTGAGGCGGCCAGGGGCAATCCCGTCGTGACGACTGACTGGGCTGCGGCCCTCGACTCCGATCCAGAACTTGCCGCGGCTGGCCTGAGCCCTAAAGAACAAGAAGTGCTCGCCCATTATGCTTCCGGCGACAAATCTGTAGCAGTGGCTCACCACGCAGGCCTCTCATCGAGCACCGTCGCCGAGTATGTGCGTCGCATTCGCCACAAGTACGCCATGGCAGGCAGGCCCGCGGCCACAAAAGTCGACCTCTACAAGCGTGCAGTCGAGGATGGAATCCTCCCTCCCCCGAGCTCATGAGCATCAGCAAGACCCCGAACCACGTGAGCCCGACGTTCCGCGAGGAACCGGGCGCCGAGCTTGGCGTCGTGCGCACCGTTACGCTCGTGCTGGCCGCCGCCGCGATCATGTTTCTGGGTCTCTCACTCGGTTCGCTCTTTGACCAAGCTGCCTACGTCATCCCCCTCTGGCAGGTAGTCGCAGGCACGGCCGTGTTCGGAACGCCCGTAATCATGGCCGCCGCGGCACCGTGGAGTTCGCTGCGCCAGCTTCGCATTCTGCACGGAGCATATGCGGTCACTTTTGCTACTGCCGTAGTGAGCTGGATACCGGCGTTCGTCAACGGACCGATGCCTGCCGATGCCGCTCCTTGGACCGTTGGCCTCACGGCACTGGGGACTGTGCCCGCTGCGGTGGCGTGGCGTTCATCAGCGGCGTGGATCTATTTGCTGGCCTCAGCGTTGCTGATTGCGCCCATTCGCATCATTGCCGATGGCGGCGCCGATCCTTCCCTCGCTTTCCAGTTCGCACTCTTCACGGTCCCTGTCTGCGCTGCGTTCACCGCCGTCGTGAGGGTCGCGATGTCCGCAGGTCGTGAAGTTGATGTTGCCACCTCCGCAGCCCGCGCCTCCTCGATGCGCGCGGCTGCGCTGACTGCCCGCGGCGAAGAACAAGCGCACCTTGACGCTCTCGTGCACGACGAAGTAATCGCCACGATCTTTGCTGCTGCCGGTGCGGGACGTAGCGACTCAGCCTCTACGCGGGCGCAAGCAGCGCGCACGATCGCCCGCCTCAGCGAACTCAACGATGCAGCCACGAATGTTCCCGAACTCATCCACGTCGACTACTTTGTTCAAGGTCTCGCGTCATCTATAACCGAGACCACCGATGCCGCGGAATTCGTCATTGATGGCAATCGTCACGCGCCACTTCCATCCTCTATCGCTAGCGCGCTCATCGAAGCAACTGTTGAGGCTTTGCGCAATAGTGTGGTCCATGCCGGAGGTGACGCTAGGGGTGATATCGCCGCTGTCGCACGCAGTGTTCGACTCAGTCTTAGCGAGGCGGGTGTCGAGATCACGATCAACGACGACGGCACCGGGTTCGACCCCGCCGCTGTCCCCGCGAACCGCCTCGGAATTATGGTGAGCATTCTCGGCCGTGTCAATGCCCTTGCCGGGGCCAGCGCAACAGTGTGGTCCGAGCCAAACCGCGGCACACAAGTGACGGTGGGGTGGGTGCAGTGACCTCAGGATCTGGCACGCGCACCCAGCTCGACCTGCCGCAAATGACGGGTCTTGGCGCCCACATTCTCATCTGGACCTACTTCGTAACGATCTCGGTGCTGGGGCTACTCTCGCTCGACGACGTGCATTCGCCGCTGCCCGTTTATATTTCGATTGCGTTGTTCGCTGCGGTGTGGACGCTCCTGACTCAGGACACCCAGCCGCGCGTTGGCCTCGGAGCCAGCATCTTCACCATCGCCGCTAGCGTGATCGCGACGGTGATCTCCTCAGACAACGCGATCGTGGGCGGATTCTCACAGTGGTATGTCGGCGCTGGCGCGTTGTCGATGTTCTACCTCAGTTTGCGTCGGCGTGAGCTATTGGCATGGGCGGGGTTCGCAGCCATTGGGGTGGTGGTGATCCTGTGGGGGCTCTCGACCGAGGATCGCCTTCTCGAAGCCGTTCTCTTGGTCGCGCGTCAAGCACCATTCGTGCTTGTCGGGTCGCTATTTTCTGTCGGCATGAGACGCACAAGGAAGCGGCTCGACGGCATCCACGATGTTGAGATTGCACGGGCGGCGGCGGAAGCGGCCGCTCTTGCCCGCACGGCGGAGCGCTCCCGGCGGCTTGCGGGCCTTGACGCTGCTGTCGGCACGCAATTGCAGCGCATTGCCGACGGGAGCGAACTCACGGATGATGACCGCGCTGAACTTGTGATCGCCGAGGCGCGACTGCGCGATAGCCTTCGCGCTCGCCAGCTCGACTTGCCTGAGATCGTCTCCGCGGTGCAGAGAGCACGGCGACGCGGCATCACGGTAGTTCTGCTCGATGACCGCTACCCGCTCGCTTTGCCAAATGGAGCGCTGTCGAGCATCACAGAGGCTGCTGTGCACACCCTGAACAATGCCTCCACCGGAGCGGTCACGATCCGGCTGCTGCCTGCTGGGCGCCCTGTTCTTGCCACCGTGGTCACGGATGACAAAGAGTATTCGCGCATAGAGATTCCCGCACCCTAACGACGAAGGGCCCCCGTCGCAGTGACGAGGGCCCTTCGTGGTATCACCCGGAGGTGATGCCGAGACTACTTAGTTGTAGGTTCCCGGCGTGGAATCATTCGAGCTGAAGCTGTCGAAGTCGACGAAGCTCAAGTCGCTCTCAGTGAGGCTTGCATCATCGGCGAAGATGCGGTTGGGGTAACGTTCGGCTTTCGCCTCGTCCGTTGCCTCGACCGATACATCGCGGTAGCGAGCCAATCCCGTACCAGCCGGGATGAGCTTACCGATGATGACGTTCTCCTTGAGTCCCATGAGCGGGTCAGACTTGCCTTCCATAGCCGCCTGCGTAAGAACGCGGGTGGTTTCCTGGAACGACGCAGCCGACAGCCACGACTCGGTCGCCAGCGAAGCCTTGGTGATACCCAAGATTTCTTGACGAGCGGATGCCGTTGCCTTGCCCTCGGTGAGAACACCGCGGTTGAGCTCGTTGTACTTCGAACGGTCGACCAGCTCACCCGGGAGGAGTCCGGTGTCACCGTGGTCAACAACAGTCACCTTGCGGAGCATCTGACGAACGATGACCTCAATGTGCTTGTCGTGAATCGGTACACCCTGTGAGCGGTAAACGCCCTGGACACCATCGACGAGGTGCTGCTGAACGGCACGGACACCGCGAACACGAAGAACTTCCTTCGGGTCAACGTTTCCAACGTGAAGCTGCTGACCGAGCTCGACGTGCTCGCCATCCTCAATGAGGAGGGTTGCACGACGCAGAACCGGGTAAGCGATGGGCTCGTCGCCATTGTCTGGCGTGAGGATCAGCTTGCGGCTGCGGTCGGTGTCTTCGATCGTGACGCGACCAGCGGCTTCTGCGATGGGGCTCGCACCCTTAGGGGTACGCGCTTCGAAGAGTTCCGTAACGCGGGGAAGACCCTGCGTAATGTCATCTGCCGAAGCAACACCACCGGTGTGGAAGGTACGCATGGTCAGCTGGGTACCGGGCTCACCGATCGACTGTGCGGCGATAATTCCGACAGCCTCACCGATGTCAACGAGAAGACCGGTTGCGAGCGAGCGGCCGTAGCAGACTGCACACACACCAACAGCGGACTCACACGTGAGCACCGAACGAACCTTGATGCTGTGAACACCAGCTGCAACGAGCTTCTCGAGCAGAACGTCTCCGACGTCTGCACCAGCAGAAGCGACGACATCGCCCTTCTCGTTGGTGGCATCCGCAGCGAGGCTGCGAGCGTAGACCGAGTTCTCAACGTTGTCGTCGAGGATCCACTTGCCATCAGCGTTCTGCGCTGCGATGGGCATGTCCAGTCCCTTGCGGGTGCCACAGTCGTTTTCACGAATGATGACATCCTGCGACACGTCAACGAGTCGACGCGTGAGGTATCCGGAGTCTGCGGTACGCAGTGCGGTGTCGGCCAGTCCCTTACGAGCACCGTGAGTCGAGATGAAGTACTCGGCTACCGTCAGGCCTTCCTTGTAGGAGTGGACGATCGGGCGAGGAATGATCTCACCCTTCGGGTTCGATACCAGACCACGCATACCGGCGATCTGACGAACCTGCATCCAGTTACCACGAGCACCAGACGACACCATGCGGTTGATGTTGTTGTCGGTACGGAAGTTGGACTGCATGGCAGTTGCTACTTCTGCGGTTGCCTTGTTCCAGATCTCGATGAGCTCCTGACGACGCTCAGCGTCAGTCGTGAGTCCCTTCTCGAACTGTCCCTGAACCTTGGCAGCCAACTTCTCGTAGCGGCCGATGATCTCAGGCTTGTTCGGCGGGGTCACGATGTCAGACAGCGCAACGGTTACACCGGAACGAGTTGCCCAGTGGAAACCAGCATCCTTGATCGCGTCAAGAGCTGCAGCAACATCCACCTTCACGTACCGCTCAGCGAGGTCGTTGACGATGGCCGAAATCTGGCCCTTGTCAGCGAGTGCCTCGATGTACGGGTAGTCCTTCGGAAGCGCCTCGTTGAAGAGTGCGCGACCGAGGGTCGTTTCCATGAGCTTGGACTGTCCCTGAACGAAGCCCTCGGGAGCGTCTTCCTCTGCGAGGTAGACGTTGTCGAGACGCAGTCGTACCTTCGCGTTGAGGTCGAGCGAGTGCTGGTCGAACGCGAAGATCGCTTCAGCGACCGACGAGAACGCACGGCCTTCGCCGACAGCCCCCTCCGTGAGCGTCGTCAGGTGGTGCAGACCGATGATCATGTCCTGTGTGGGCAGAGTCACCGGGCGACCGTCAGACGGCTTGAGGATGTTGTTGCTGGCGAGCATAAGCACGCGAGCTTCAGCCTGTGCTTCGACCGACAACGGAAGGTGAACAGCCATCTGGTCACCGTCGAAGTCAGCGTTGAATGCAGCACAAACGAGGGGGTGAAGCTGAATAGCCTTACCCTCAACGAGCTGAGGTTCGAATGCCTGGATGCCCAAACGGTGCAGGGTTGGTGCACGGTTCAGCAGAACGGGGCGCTCACGGATGATCTCTTCGAGAACGTCCCAGACCTGCGGACGTGCACGCTCAACCATGCGCTTGGCGCTCTTGATGTTCTGTGCGTGGCTCAAGTCGATCAAGCGCTTGATAACAAAGGGCTTGAACAGCTCGAGAGCCATCTGCTTCGGGAGACCACACTGGTGCAGCTTGAGCTGCGGTCCAACGATGATTACCGAACGACCGGAGTAATCAACGCGCTTTCCGAGCAGGTTCTGGCGGAAACGACCCTGCTTACCCTTGAGCATGTCGCTCAGGGACTTGAGGGCACGGTTGCCGGTACCGGTAACGGGGCGACCACGACGACCGTTGTCGAACAGTGCGTCAACGGCTTCCTGAAGCATGCGCTTCTCGTTGTTGACGATGATCTCGGGAGCACCGAGGTCAAGGAGACGACGCAGACGGTTGTTGCGGTTGATCACACGACGGTAGAGGTCGTTGAGGTCGGAGGTCGCGAAACGGCCACCGTCCAACTGAACCATCGGGCGAAGCTCCGGAGGAATAACCGGAACAACGTCGAGCACCATCGCGGCCGGCGAGTTGCCAGTCTGAAGGAACGAGTTGACAACACGCAGGCGCTTGATGGCACGGATCTTCTTCTGACCCTTGCCGTTAGCGATCTGGTCGTGCAGTTCAACACTCTCGAGCGCAAGGTCGAAGGCTTCAAGACGCTTCTTGATTGCCTCGGCACCCATGAATGCTTCGAAGTAGCTACCGAAACGGTCCTGCAGTTCCTGGAAGACGGAGTCTTCAGGCTTCAGGTCACCGATCTTGAGGGTGCGGAAGTCTTCCCACACGCGCTCAAGCTGAGCAATCTGCTCATCGATCGACTTGCGCAGCTGAGACATTTCCTTCTCAGCAGCATCCTTGACGCGACGCTTCTGGTCGGCCTTCGCACCCTCTTCTTCAAGAGCGGCGAGGTCTTCCTCGAACTTGGTCAAGCGGTCAGCGATGCGGGAATCGCGCTGGCCCTCAAGCGTCTTGATTTCGAGACGGATCTCGTTCTCAAGCGCGGGCAGGTCAGCATGACGGCCCTCTTCGTCGACCGAAATGATCATGTATGCAGCGAAGTAGATGACCTTTTCGAGGTCCTTCGGTGCCATGTCAAGCAGGTAACCGAGACGGCTCGGAACACCCTTGAAGTACCAGATGTGGGTAACAGGAGCAGCGAGCTCGATGTGGCCCATGCGCTCACGGCGCACAGCCGACTTGGTTACTTCAACACCACAGCGCTCACAAACGATGCCCTTAAAGCGGACACGCTTGTACTTGCCACAGGAGCACTCCCAGTCGCGCGAAGGTCCGAAGATCTGTTCGCCGAACAGACCGTCTTTCTCCGGCTTGAGTGTGCGGTAGTTAATGGTCTCTGGCTTCTTTACCTCACCGTGCGACCAGCGACGAATGTCGTCGGCGGTAGCGAGACCGATTTTGATTTCATCAAACGCGTGAACGTCGAGCAATTTATCTTCTCTCTTCGAAAGTTCTGCAGTCGTAATCGGTCGGGTTAGATCTCGTCAACAGACGAGGATTCGAACCGCGCGGAAATGTTGATGCCCAACTCTTCAGCGGCACGGAACGCTTCATCGTCCGAGTCGCGCAGGTTGACCGTTGAACCGTCAGCCGAAAGAACTTCGACGTTGAGGCACAGCGACTGCATTTCCTTGATGAGCACCTTGAAGCTCTCGGGGATACCGGGCTCCTGGATGTTCTCGCCCTTAACGATGGCTTCGTATACCTTGACGCGACCGAGGATGTCGTCCGACTTGATCGTCAGAAGTTCCTGCAGCGCGTATGCGGCACCGTACGCCTCGAGCGCCCACACTTCCATCTCACCGAAGCGCTGTCCACCGAACTGAGCCTTACCACCGAGTGGCTGCTGAGTAATCATGGAGTACGGTCCGGTCGAACGAGCGTGGATCTTGTCGTCGACGAGGTGGTGCAGCTTGAGGATATACATGTAACCGACCGAGACGGGAGCCGGGAAAAGCTCGCCCGAGCGACCATCGAACAAGCGGGTCTTACCCGTGTGGTCGATGAGACGATCTCCGTCACGAGTAGGAGTCGTGGAGTCGAGAAGACCCGCGATTTCCTCTTCGTAAGCACCGTCGAATACGGGGGTAGCAACCTTGGTTCCTGGCGCAGCGCTGAAGGCTTCCTCGGGCAAGTTCTTTGCCCAATCCGGCTTTCCTTCAACTTCCCAACCCTGCTTCGCAACCCAACCGAGGTGAGTTTCGAGCACCTGACCGAAGTTCATTCGACCGGGGATACCGAGGGGGTTCAGGATGATGTCAACCGGGGTTCCATCAGCCAAGAACGGCATGTCTTCGACAGGCAGAATCTTGGAGATAACACCCTTGTTGCCGTGACGACCAGCGAGCTTGTCACCTTCGGTGATCTTGCGCTTCTGGGCGATGTATACAACAACACGCTGGTTGACGCCCGAGCCGAGCTCGTCGTCGTTGTCTGCGGAGAATTCCTTGACAGCGATGATCGTGCCGGCTTCACCGTGGGGAACCTTCAGCGAGGTGTCGCGAACTTCGCGGCTCTTCTCGTTGAAGATGGCACGGAGCAAGCGCTCTTCAGCCGAAAGCTCAGTCTCACCCTTAGGCGTGACCTTGCCCACGAGGATGTCGCCGGGGCGAACCTCTGCACCGATACGGATGATTCCACGCTCGTCGAGGTCAGCCAAAAGTTCTGGGCTGACGTTCGGCAGGTCGCGCGTGATCTCCTCTTTACCGAGCTTCGTGTCGCGGGCATCCACTTCGTATTCTTCGATGTGGATCGACGACAGTACGTCATCCTTGACCAGGTTCTGGCTCAGGATGATCGCGTCCTCGAAGTTGTGACCCTCCCACGGCATGAATGCCACGAGGAGGTTCTTTCCGAGGGCGAGCTCGCCGTTCTCAGTGGCTGGACCATCAGCGATGACCTGGCCGACCTCGACGCGCTCTCCAGCGCTGACGATAACGCGGTGGTTGTAGCTCGTGCCCTGGTTAGAGCGGTCGAACTTGCGCAGGAAGTATTCCTGCGTTCCACCCTCATCGAGCTGAACAACAACAACGTCTGCAGAAACCTCAGAGACGACACCAGCCTTGAGCGTGGTGACAACGTCACCTGAGTCAATTGCGGCGAAGGCTTCCATACCGGTTCCGACGAGCGGGCTCTCGCTGCGCAGCAGCGGAACAGCTTGACGCTGCATGTTGGCACCCATGAGTGCGCGGTTTGCATCGTCGTGCTCGAGGAAGGGGATGATCGAGGTCGCTACCGACACCATCTGGCGCGGCGAAACATCCATGTAGGCAATGTCTTCAACGGGAACGAGGTCAACCTCGCCACCCTTCTTACGTGCAAGCACGCGAGGCTCAGCGAACTTCATGTCCTTCGTGAGCGGTGCGTTGGCCTGCGCGACGACGAAGTCATCTTCGTCACTCGCGGTCAGGTAATCGATGGTCGTCGAAACAACACCGTCGATGAGGCGACGGTACGGGGTCTCGATGAAACCGAATGCGTTAATACGTGCGAACGATGCGAGCGAACCGATCAGACCAATGTTGGGGCCTTCAGGGGTCTCAATCGGGCACATACGGCCGTAGTGAGAGGGGTGAACGTCTCGAACTTCAACACCAGCGCGCTCACGGCTCAAACCACCAGGGCCCAGCGCCGAAAGGCGACGCTTGTGGGTCAGTCCCGCAAGCGGGTTGTTCTGGTCCATGAACTGCGAGAGCTGGCTTGTTCCGAAGAACTCCTTGATCGCGGCGACGACGGGGCGCACGTTGATCAGAGTCTGCGGGGTGATCGCTTCGATGTCCTGCGTGGTCATGCGCTCGCGAACAACACGTTCCATACGGCTGAGGCCGGTGCGAACCTGGTTCTGGATGAGCTCACCAACAGCGCGGATACGACGGTTGCCGAAGTGGTCAATGTCATCAATGTCGAGACGGACGTCGACCTTCTTGCCATCGCGTACACCCTTGATGCTCGCTGCGCCGCTGTCGCTGACAGCAACGTTGGGAGCAGTGGTGTCGTGGAGCGACACCATGTACTTGATGGTGGCGATGATGTCTTCGACTGTAAGGACCGACTCTTTAATGTCGGTGTCGAGACCAAGCTTGCGGTTGATCTTGTAGCGACCAACCTTCGCGAGGTCGTAACGCTTGGAGTTGAAGTAGAAGTTGTCGAGAAGCGCGCGTGCGGCTTCTGCAGCAACCTGCTCGCCTGGACGCAGCTTGCGGTAGATGTCCTTGAGCGCTTCTTCCTTGGTGAGGATGTTGTCCTTCTCCAAGGTGGCTTCGATCGACGGGAAGCCCTTGAACTCCTCGAGGATCTCTTCGCTGGACAGACCGAGGGCCTTCAGGAATACCGTGACCGACTGCTTGCGCTTGCGGTCGATACGAACACCGACCTGATCGCGCTTGTCGATCTCGAACTCAAGCCAAGCACCACGGCTCGGGATGATGCGAGCCGAGTAGATGTCCTTGTCGGAGAGCTTCTCGGGCTGGCGGTCGAAGTACACACCGGGCGAACGAACGAGCTGAGAAACAACAACACGCTCGGTTCCGTTGATGATGAACGTACCGCGAGCCGTCATGAGCGGGAAGTCACCCATGAAAACGGTCTGAGTCTTGATTTCACCGGTGAGGTGATTCATGAACTCAGCGTTGACGTAGAGAGGCGCTGCGAAAGTCTTGCCGCGCTCCTTGCACTCATCAATGGAGTACTTGGGCTCTTCAAGCTCAGGATCGGTGAACGACAACTGCATCGTTTCGCCGAGGTCTTCGATCGGCGAGATCTCTTCAAAGATTTCGTCGAGACCACTGCGAGTCGGCAGATCAGTGCGACCGGCAGTCACACCGTCGGTTACACGCTGTTTCCAGCTCTCGTTGCCGACGAGCCAGTCAAAGCTCTCGGTCTGCAACGCGAGCAGATCGGGAACCGTGAGTGTGTCGGTAATTTTAGCGAAAGAAAGCCGCGAAGCTGCGCGGCCATTCTTTGGGGACTTATTGGTGGACGCATCGCGCGCAGCAGCCAAGGAACAACCTCCGTGAACCCCGTCGGGTTCGTCTGTCAAGATGATTGACGGTCGGTAATGAAATGCTCACCAGAATCACCCCGCCGCTATACTCGGGGCACCCAGCTGTCCGCAATATGACCGCTTAATTTGTCTGGGAGCGCAAGGATCCACTATAAGCCGGTTTGGCACGCCGTGTCCACCCGATTCTTGACCTAAATCGTGGTTTCGACTAGGGGTTTGCTGTGAGTCCTGCCGAACGCTTCTTCGCGGCCATCGCTCCGAAGGCTTCCCAGATGAGTCGATGAGCGTTATTCACCGTGACGTCGGCGTGGTCGTAGGCCGGCGCAACTTCCATGATGTCGAACCCCACAACATCCGTTTCAAGCACTATGTGGCGGATGATGCGCAGCAAGTCAATGGGAGCGAAGCCACCCGGTTCCGGGGTTCCCGTTGCCGGGGCGAAGCCAGGGTCGAGCACATCGATGTCAATCGAAATGTAGACCTTGGATGCCCGCGCCTTCGCCGCCGCGATGATGTCGGGCAGCACGGCCTTGACTCCGCGCTCCCAGAACTCCTGCATCATGAAGTGTTTCAGGCCGTTATCGCGCATCCACTTCTGATCTTCTTCGCCAGGCCAATACCCGCGAAGACCGACCTGGAGAAAGTTGGGGCCGGGAATAGCGCCCGACTCAATAAGGCGGCGCATCGGGGTTCCGTGGCTTGCGAGGTTGCCCTCAAGAATGTTTGCGGTGTCAGCGTGAGCATCGAAATGGATCATGACGACGTTGCCGACGCCATGATGTTCTGCCACCGCTGTGGCTGCTGGCCACGTAATCGAATGGTCGCCACCGATAACGAACGGCACAATCCCTCGGCTGGCAACCTGCCCTACGCGCTCGTAGATGGCCGCCTTCGAGAGCTCCCACATTCCGTGGCTCGTGATGGCATCGCCGTAGTCGACCACATCGAGGTGGTCGAAGATTTCCACGCCGAGATCGAGATGATAGGTACCCGGATCGTAGGCGCTGGCCCGCAACGCACGGGGACCAAAGCGGGCCCCCGGACGATTGGTGGTGCTGTCATCCCACGGCGCACCAACGACAGCAACATCCGGCTTCCACGAATCGAGTTGCTCGGGCTCACTCAGCATCGGTCGCATGCCAAACGTTGCCGGCCCCACATAGGACTGCGCATTGAGTTGCGCTTGCAAGTGGGGAGGAAGTTCGCGGTTTGTCTCAGCCATGATTCACCGTAGCGCCCGGGGCCGGCAGAACCCGCGAGCACGGCTGCATGTCGACACGGAGTGTGGCAAAGTCAATGCCATGGCCGAGCACCCCAGCACCACCCTGAAACTGAGCGGCCACTTTGCCGAAATCGCACCAGACCGTTGGCAGGATGGCGCATTCACCCTCACCGTGGATGGCACGCCACAATCCCACGTCAACATGGATGACCCGAGCCAGCTGTTCTTCGAATACGTGCAGCGCATGGGCCACGTCATCGACCAAATCTCTGACCCCGGCGCTCCGATTACCGCCGTTCACCTTGGCGGTGGCGCCCTCACCCTTCCTCGTTATGTTGAGGCCACGCGCCCGGGCTCACGCCAACAGGTCGTCGAGTTGGAATCGGATCTCGTTGATTTTGTTCGCAAGGAACTTCCGTGGTCGAAGCAGGCCTCCATCCGCGTTCGTCACGGGGATGCTCGCGAAGTGCTTGCCAAGTTTCCGCCGGGACTTCGTGGCGCTGTGGACTTGCTTGTCGTTGACGTCTTTAGCGGTGCACGCACTCCCGCCCACGTCACGAGTGTGGAGTTCTACACGGAAGCCATGACATTGCTCGCCCCAGAGGGTGTCGTCGTGGTCAATGTCGCCGATGGGCCAGGACTCGCCTTCGCTCGCAGTCAGGCCGCAACGCTCAAGCACACGGTCGGTCACGTGGCGGCGCTCGCCGAAACCCAGATTCTCAAGGGACGTCGTTTTGGCAACATCGTGCTTGTCGGTTCCCCGTCAGCACTCCCCCTGCACTGGATGCCTCGCCTCCTGGCCGGCGGTCCGCACCCTTCAAAAGTGGTCGCCGGGGTCGAACTCTTGGACTTCATCGGCAGCTCTCCGGTCGTCACAGACGCCACTGCGGTGAAATCTCCACCCCCATCCAAAAATATTTTTCAAGTGAAACCGGGTAGAGGATAGACAGATCTGTCCCCTTGTACCCCGATTTTTCCGACACTTTCGGGGTACAAAGCGTGTACCCCTTCGGCCCGATTCTGCCCTAAACCCCGGAAAACCGGGGTATCTTGTACCCCAAACTAAACCTTCTAGTCCCCCATGGTGCGGACACGGGGTGCCCCCCATTACTGGGGACTGTCCTCCATAGTGCGGACAAGTAGATTGCATTTAGAAGTTGAACGCGAAACCCGAATCTTCGCGTTGGAATGACCCGCGTTGCAGGAACCCGAAACCAGCACACAGCTTCTTGAATCCCGATAACCCCGAACCACAATCATCCCGGCCAGTTTTGCTGCGCCGCGAAAGGACATCATGAACAAGCTCGTCAAAGGCTCCATCGCAGGTGCAGCAGGAATTGCTCTTCTCCTCGGCGGCGCAGGAACCCTCGCAACCTGGAACTCAGCTGCAACCATCAGCGCCCCCGGAACCATCTCGGCAGGAACACTGAGCATCGCAGCAGCGACCGGCAGCACCGACGGATGGAAGCTCGGCAACGCAGCGACCGTAGCTTCGCCCGCTGGCTTCAAGATCGTTCCCGGCGACACCGTCACCTTCACGAAGACCTTCAACGTCACCGCAACCGGCGACAACCTGACTGCAACCGCTGCCCTCGGCACGCTTGCAATCACGCCTGCCACCTCGAGCGCCGCTGACACCGCTCTCGCCGCCGCACTCACCAAGTCGGCCGCTTTCACCGTCAACGGTGCAGCAACTACGAGCGTCAGCCCCGCAGCCGGAACGCAGCCCGTTGTCGTGACCGTCACGATCACCTACCCGAAGAGCGCAACCGCTGGAGCAGAGAACTCCTCCAAGCTCGGTGCAGTATCGCTCAGCGACTTCAGCATCACGCTCACACAGAACTAGTTTTACCCGGCTGGGTGTGCGGTCACCACGACGCACACCCGGCAATCCTTCTCACGCTTGATAGCAGTTTTCTCTCATCGAAAGGCGGTGCACCATGAACTCTTCAACAGTTCACGGGTCGAACCGCCCTACGTCCGTTAAGGGCCGCCACAAGATCGTCAAAGGCCGCCACAAGCGCATCGCAACATCGCCGGTGAAAGCTCTCAGCGGAGGCGCCCTCGGAATTGTCAAGGCGATGGCAATTCTTGCCGTGGCCGTGTCGGTCGGCCTCGTCGGCACCGGTGGCACTTACGCCTACTTGAACTCATCGGTCACCGCCAGCCCCGGCTCAGCCGTCAGCTCCGGAACCGCCGCCCTCACGGTCGGCGATCAGTCCCTGAACTGGACTGCCCTTGCGCCAGGAAAATCAGTCACCGGCACCTTCACGATCACCAACACCGGTGACGTGCCCCTCGTGCTCTCCCCCGCAATCGCTGCGACGGCCACGGGATCGTCTACGACGAACCCCTTCACCATTTCAGTCGCCAACGGCGCATGCCCTGCCTCGGGCGTTCCCTCCGGAACCTTGAACAGCACTCTTGCCGCCGGCGCGACCGCGAGCGCCTGCCTCGTCGTGACCCTTCCGGCGAATGCCCCCTCGACGGCACAGTCGACCAACGTTGCCATTACCGCCACCATCTCGGGAGTTCAGCCGTGATCCGCACAACAGAGCGCGAAACTCCCCAGGGATACCGCGGAATGAGTCGCTCCACGCGTCTTTCTGTCGTCGCCGGTGTTGCCGTGTTCCTCACTCTCGTCTCCGGTGTCAGCTTCGCCGCTTGGACTGCATCCTCCGCTAAGACCGCTACCGCGACTACGGGCGCAGTAGCCCTGTCGACTGCAACGGCCGGAGGCGCGGGAACAATCAGCGCACTTGGTCCGTTCACTTACACAGCAACCAACCAGACCGTCACCAAGCCCATCACCGTGCGGAACACCGGATCCGTAGAAGCCTCCGTTACGAGCATCACGATCTCCCGAACCGGAACGCTTGCTGGCGGGCTAATTGCTGTGAAGTTCTGGGCTGGCACGAGCTCGGCGTGCGCCGCTACGACTCCCGTTGTGTCGAGCACTCTTGCGGGCGGCACCGTCTCCCTCAGCAGCCTCAACATGACAGTCGCATCTACGGCCAGCGCGACTCTCTGCGCGTCGACGACATTCACCGACAGCATGTCGGCTCAAGCTGGCAAGACGATCACCGCCACCTACGCGGTGAATGCCAGCGCGGGCACCAATTGGAACACCAGCGACGCCGCCGCTATTGCCGATCGATCTTTCACACAGTCCATCCGAGCCTTGAACGCCCCCTCGAACATGAGATGCACGACTCAAGCCGGCTGGTGGGGCGCCTGGCCCGAAGCCATCGTCTCGTGGTCAGCATCGACAGCACCCGCGGGAACTACCATCACCTACGGCGTCTACTTCGACAACGGCACAGGCCCAACCCTGCTCCGAACAGTTTCAGGAACGTCAACAACCATCACCGCAGGCGACATCTCAAGCAGTGGCTCGATCACCGTGATTGCGATCGCCAGCAACTCAACACAATCAAGCCCATCAACCGCCGTCGGACTGTGGTATTCGAACCCGTGGTGGGGACCCGGTGTCTCATGCGCAAACTAATTCAGCGGGCATCCGGTCTGGTCGCGGCGGCAGCGCTAATGCTCGTTCTCGGCGCTGCACCCGCCAGCGCAGCAACGGGCGTCGGCGTGATTGAACTGAGCACAGACGGAGTAAGTTTTGCCCGCAATCTGCCCGGGGCACTCTTCGGTAGCATCGCTACTCTCAGCCCGGGAGACAGCGAAACCAAGACAATCTACGTGCGCAATACAGGAACCGCGGCGGGATATCTTCGCGTCACCCTGCGAGACGTATCGTTCTCCGACTCGCACTTCGCAAACGCCCTGACTGTTACGACAAGCACTCCGAGCATCTCGGGAGCCTCCCACGCAATTAGCGGAGCCTCCCCCTGTCTCGTGACCAACGAAGGACTACTCATTGCTCCGGGACAGACCGTGCCCGTGACATCGACGTTGACGCTCGGCGACCTCTTCGGCTCGCAAGGTCAAGGAGCCACGGCATCCATGTCGCTTCGCTTTGCGCTGTCGGACGCGACACCCGGAAGCCTGCCCGCAACACACTGCGGCAACTCTGGCTCGACAGTGCCACTGTTGCCCGGCACTAGCAGCCCGACGACGACAACACCGCCAGAGAGAGACACCACCGCGCTGGCAATTCCCGCGCCGCGCCCCAACCCTGCAGTCACTGACACCAGCGCCAACGCCAACGCAGCGAACGAACTCACTCCGACCTTCCCCGCCGCTTTTGCGCTCGACCCCAACACGTGGCGTCTCTACCAGGAGTACCTTGTACTCATCTTGTTCGTCGCCGTGTTAATCGGCGCCGGAATCTCTTGGCTCGTCGGCCGCCGCAAACGAAGGGATCGAGAAGATGTCTGATGTGACCACTCGCGCAGCTGCTCGTTCCGTTGCCCATGCTGACGAAGAAAAACCCCACGGTGTTCTCCACTACCTCGGGATGGGCATCAGCGGTGGCCTCTTCGCGCTCGTAGTTCTCATCGGCGCACTCGTTATCGTCATCCCCAACCTCGCTGGCGCTATGCCGCTCACGGTACTAACGAGCTCGATGGAACCACGATTGCCCCCGGGAACCCTTATTGTCGTCAAGCCCATAGAGACTGAGCAGATCGTTGTAGGCGATGTCATCACCTATCAAATCAAGTCAGGCGAACCCGGCGTCATTACGCACCGCGTGGCCGGGATCACCAACTCAAGCGACGGTAGCCGCACCTTCACCTTGAAAGGCGACAACAATGATGTCGCCGACGAATTGCAGGTGCTGCCGGTGCAAGTGCAGGGCAAGCTCTGGTACAGCGTTCCGTGGATTGGGTACCTCAGCAACTTCGTGAACGGCAGTGCCAAATCATGGCTCGTTCCCGTTATCGCCGTTGCCCTGTTCGTCTACGCCGGATTCATGATTGCCAGCGGGATCATTTCAAGTGCACACAAGCGTAAGCGTCGTCGGGCCCGAGCACAGCGAGAAGCAGACCGTGCGGCATCCATCGAAGCAGCAATGGACGCGGATGAAGTCGAACTTGCCGACAACACCATGCGGTTGGGCTAGAGATTCATCGATTAGCCTCAACAGGTGGCTGAACTTTCCCGAGTGCGCGTGTGGGCGGAAGCGCTTATCCGACTGCACTTGAATGAGGGTTGGCAGTTCACTTTCGACAACGCCAAGACTCGCGCGGGGCTCTGCAACTACACCCACAAACGCATCTCAGTGTCGAAGTATCTCGCTGCGCGCTACAAGGATGACGAAATCCACCAAGTGCTCCTGCACGAGATTGCGCATGCCATGGCTGGGCCCGGTGCCGGGCACGGAGCACAGTGGAAAGCGGTTGCGAAAGAGCTGGGCTATGAGGGCAAGCGCCTGCACGGCGGCGCGATCGCCGACGAGTTTGCCCCGTGGGTGGGCACGTGCCCTGCCGGTCACCAGCATTTTCGCTACCGCAAGCCGAGCCGACCGCTCGCGTGTGGGCTGTGCTCCCGCACGTTCAGCTCCGCGAACCGCATCGAGTGGGTGCACCGGGTTGTGTCGCGCCCTCGCGGGTAGCCGCGAGCGCAGCCGGTCACGCCGGGCGCCGTAACCGGCGATAATGGTTAGGTGCATCATCCCGAAACTGATTCCCCAACCGGCACGCCCGCACTAGACAACACAGGGGCGGTGACCGGCCAGTGGTTTACCTCTCGCACCTCGCAACAGTGGTGGTTTGATTCTGGCGCCCGCGCTCTCGACTTTGCCTACACCGGAGCGATGGGCAATAACCCCGTCTGGGAGCGACTGAACACCCCCGCCGATCTCGCAACGTGGCTTGAAGGCCGCTTTGAGGCCTGCGATGGCACCGTCACCGATCGCGATCTCACCGATGCGAAAGGTTTGCGTGAGGCTATCGCCACAATCGCAACTGCACTGAGTGCGAACGGGCAGCCCGCGCCCCAGCAGATCGACATCATTAACCTTTTTGCCGCGACCCCGGATGTTCCACCACGGCTGGCTGGAGGCGGGCTGCAGGCCGGTCGCACTCGCGTTCGCACCGGTCAGGCGCTCGCGACGATGGCGCGCGAAGCCGTGTTTCTTTTCGGAGCGGAACAACACGAACGCATCCGCGAATGCGCGGCCGAGGATTGCGCCCTCGTCTTCTACGACGAATCACGCTCCAACAACCGCCGGTGGTGTTCGATGCAACGGTGTGGCAACCGCGCAAAAGTGCGCAGCCACCGTGCCCGAAATGCAGCACGCTAACTGCGCACAAAGAGAGGCGCCACCGAGCGACAGCTCGCGTTCGCACGCACGCACACGCGCACGCGTCGCTAGCGGGGCACTATCAGTTGTCGATTAGTCGACGAACTGAACCTCTTTCCAGAAAGTGACGTAGTTGGAGAAGTCTTTGCCCACGCGCTCTGCCGCACCGGGGAGCAAATCGGGGTAGGCGAAAGCGCGGTCCTGATACTGCTGGCCGTTGGCGCTGACCGTGAAGTACTGGCAGTCGCCCTTCCATGGGCAGTGGTACGGAGTGGGGCTCTTCTCCAGCAGTTCGTGGTTCACGCTCGCCGGCGGAAAGTACCAGTTGCCCTCGATCTTGATGAGATTTTCTTGGGGTGCTTCTGCGATGACGGTGTCGCCGATTACTGCCTTCATACTGTCCTCCATTGAGTCGGTCATTGCTGAGCCAATGACGAGTTTCTCGGTCAGTGACTGCTCAGTTCAACGCTCGACGAGCAAGCGTCATTCCCGAACGATGGCAAAGCCGGCTGAACCGTTGCTGACAATGGCGGCATCAAGTGCGCCACGCCCCTCATCCAGAATCAGTTGCTGACCCGCCGTGCTCGCCGACAACAAATGGTTGTGAGCAGATTTGAGGCCGAAAAACGCAGCGACAGCGGATGCCGCTTCCGGAGAAATGTAGTCAATACCGGCGTCGGCGAGAGCATCCACGATCGCACCCGCCGCGAGGAGGTCGTCGACGGTGAACCCGCCGTCCACGTTTCCGGCAGCGATGACGGCGACGGTGAAACGGTCACCCTTGAGTTCTTGTTGCGCGATGACCCACTCGGCGACGGCCGTGGCTGCCCCGGTTCCGGCGCTGAGAATGGAGAACGTTCCGGGCAGCTCGGGGGCGGGCGTTGAACCGTCGGCAAGAGCATCCGCCCACACGACCACATCTGCGCCAACGCTCAGTTCGTTCGCGTGGGCGCGACCGAAGCCAAAGCGGACCTGGTACTGGGGTTGAGTGCGGGGATCGTTCACTTCTTGAGGCTAAACCGTAGATCGCGTGAGATGAGGCTGGATTACTGAATGTGACAAGAGCACACTGGGTTCATGCGCGTGCTACTGAAACTTGAACTCGATTGTGCTCCCGACGATGCGTGGCGCGCCATCCGGAGTCCCCAAGTGTTTCAAGAGGTTTCAGCTCCACTGTCTACCTTCAGATCGTTAGAGGTGGGAGGTTTTCCTGAGCTGTGGCAGCCGGGCGAGCATCCGGTGCACATGTCGGCTGGGGGGATTTTTCCCGTTGGCCAGCAAGTGATTGATGTGTCGTTTCCGGATGCCCCCACCGGAGTTCGAGTGATGCGTGACAGCGGTCGCGGGCTGAGCGGCCCCCTCGCTCTCGTCACTCACTGGGAACACTCCATGGCGATTAGCGCCGCGCCGGGAGGCAAAACCCTCTACCGCGATCAACTCATCTTCAGCGCCGGTGCCCTCACTCCCATGCTGTGGCCGCTCTATTGGGCGTTCTGGCAGTGGCGCGGGGCTGCTCTTCGACGATTGGCCCCTTCATGGAGGTGGGGCACAACTAGGAGAACTAGTCTTTCGCTCTAGGTTGGCCGACGTCGGCTCAGCCCTCGGCTAGTGAGCCGAATCGCGGGCGCGAAAGGAACACGCTGTGCCTCGACTGCGGCGGAGTAATACGACAGGGCGCGGCTATTCGCGTGTGCGATCGGGGCGGGGGTTCAGTTTTCGCGACCCTGATGGCGCCACCGTCATCGATGCCTCTCTCGCGTCTCGTTTCAGGTCGCTGGCCATCCCACCAGCGTGGACCGAAGTGTGGATTAGTCCCTACGACAACGGCCATGTCTTAGCCACTGGACTCGACGAGGCTGGCCGTCGCCAGTACATTTATCACCCCGCTTGGCGTGAGCGTCAAGATCGCGTGAAGTTCGATCGGGCCCTCGAACTCGCTGCCGCTTTGCCTGGCGCACGCGGGGTCGTCACGCGCACACTGCGCTCAAGCGAAGACCCCCGCCAACGCACTCTTGCTGCCGCCTTTCGGATGCTCGACACCGGCTCATTGCGGGTCGGCAGCGAGCGCTACGCCGAAGAACACGGCAGCCACGGTCTCTCCACTTTGCTGTGCGATCACGTCACGGTCGTGGGCGACCGCGTGCACTTGTGTTTTCCTGCCAAGAGCGGCCAGCAGTGGGAGAGCGAAATTGTGGATGCCGACCTCGCCGAATTCATTCGACGACGCCTCCGCAGCGCTCCCGATGCATCGGTGCTGTCGTGGCGCGAGGGCCGCGAACGTGTCTCACTGACGGCCGCCGACATCAACGACTATGTGCGCGAACGCACCGGCGGCGAGTTCACCGCCAAAGACTTTCGCACCCTGCGCGGCACAATCGCGGCAGCGTCGAGTCTCGCGCTGAACCTTGCGGAGGATGGCGCGCCCTCGAGTCAGCGGGCGCGCTCCCGGGCAATCCGTGAAGCGATGGAGGCCGCCGCAGAGGTACTCGGCAACACTCCAGCAATCGCGAAGAAGAGCTACGTTGACCCGCGCATCGTCGACCTCTTCTCGGCGGGGGAAACCATCGCCCCGCACCGCCTCGCCTCTGCCGAGAGCGAAGTGCGCAGGCTGCTCGCCCGCGACAAGTAAGAGTCGGCAGGGCGGAATTGGCCCCTGCCGCAGGTGCAGCCCACACCGGGAACTCGTCAGCGCCACGCTCGCTGTCGGCCGCCCGGGATAGCCTGAAGCCATGACCGCCCTTGAGGTCGCCGACTGGCGCCGCCGCAACTTTGCTCTCTATGCCGCCATCCGTGAAAATCCGGATGCTGCGAGCGCCCACGCCGACTGGCGTGCGGGTCGAGATGAGATGTTTGCTACGCATCCAGCTTCGCCGCTGTTGCCCGAGGACCTGCGCGACTTTAAGGGGCTGCCGTTTGAGGCGTACGATCCCGATTGGCGTTTCGAGGCATCCATTGTTCGTGGGGATGGTAGCCGCATGAATGTGGAGACGGGAACGGATGGCGTGGTGCCTTTCGACCTGCTGGGCACGGTCGAGATTGATCAGGTGGGGTCTCTCGATGTGTGGCGGTTGGCGTCGTATGGTGGCGGAATTTTTGTGCCCGTGAAAGATGCCCTCTCTCGTGTGAAGGGTGGCACCTATGGTGGCGGCCGCTACCTTCTCGACACCGTCAAGGGTGCCGATCTGGGGCCGGGCAGCACGCCAGAATCGCTCGTGCTCGACTTCAACTTTGCCTATAACCCGTCGTGCGCCTACGACCCCGCGTGGGCGTGCCCGCTGGCTCAGGCCGGCAACACTTTGGCTGTGCAAGTGCCGGTAGGCGAGCGCTACTAGGGGCATAACTGCTACGCTGGGGTTACTTGCGAAACAATTGTGTTTCCCTGCGTCGTAGAACGCTTCCCTCTTCTCGCCCACGGCAATCAGAAACGTGTGGCTCGTAGATAACTTTCTCCGGCGAACTGGAGTCATCCGCGCCGAACGAAAGTTCGAGATCTGACCTGTGTGCCGCATTCGTGCGAAACGCCTGATTGGGTCGGTGTAGATCAGCCTGGTGCAGTTCTTGAGGAACAGCGTCGGTGCTTTCTGAACCCGTGCGCCTCCGGTGTAACGCCCATCTGTTACTTATGCCCGAAAGGCACCACCGTTTTGACTGAACAAACTTTTAGCTCGCTTGGCGTGCCCGCCCCTCTCGTTGCTGCACTCGCAGCCGACGGCAAAACCACGCCATTCCCCATCCAACTCGACACCCTGCCTGACACGCTCAACGGCCGCGATGTTCTCGGCCGCGGAAAGACAGGCTCAGGCAAGACCCTCGCCTTCTCCCTCCCGATGGTTGCGCGCCTCGGCGGAAAACTCTCGGGTGGCAAGCGCCGCTCGGGTCGCCCCCTCGGCCTCGTGCTCGCACCGACCCGTGAGCTCGCCACGCAGATCTCTGCTGTGATCGAACCTCTCGCTGCCGCCTACGGCCTCAACACCACCACGATTTTCGGTGGCGTAAGCCAGAACCGTCAGGTTGCCGCCCTCAAGGCCGGCGTCGATATCGTCGTTGCCTGCCCCGGCCGTCTCGAAGACCTCATGAAGCAGGGCTTCGTGAGCCTCGACGCCGTAGAGATCACCGTGCTTGACGAGGCCGACCACATGGCCGACCTTGGCTTCTTGCCCGTGGTGACCCGCATCCTCGACAAGACCCCCAGCAATGGACAGCGCATGCTGTTCAGCGCCACCCTCGACAACGGTGTAGACAAGCTGGTTCGCCGCTTCCTGCACAACGAGGTACTGCACTCTGTTGACGAAGCGACCTCGCACGTCTCCGCCATGACTCACCACGTGTTCGAGACCGAGAGCGTCGAATCCAAGCGCGTTCTCGTCGAGAAGCTGGCATCGGGAACCGGCCGCCGCATCCTCTTCATGCGCACCAAGCACCACGCCAAGAAGCTGGCACGCCAGTTGACGGATGCCGGAATCCCCGCCGTTGACCTGCACGGAAACCTGTCGCAGGTTGCCCGTGACCGTAACCTCGCCGCATTCTCCGCTGGCGACGTGAAGGTGCTTGTTGCTACTGACGTTGCAGCGCGAGGCGTGCACGTCGACAACATTGAGTTGGTCATCCACGTTGACCCGCCAGCAGAACACAAGGCCTACCTGCACCGCAGCGGCCGTACCGCTCGTGCTGGCGAAGAGGGCGACGTCGTCACGATCGTTCTGCCCACCCAACGCAAAGACACCGCAGCGCTGTTGCGTAAGGCCGCCATCACGGTGACCCCGCAGCACGTGAACGCAAAGTCGGATGCCGTCATTGCTCTGACCGGTGAAGTTGCCGAATACGTCAAGCCTGCGCCTCGCGCAGCAGCTCCCGCCCGTGGCCAGTCGCAGGGTGGACGCTCGCAGGGCGCAAACGCCCAGCGCAAGCGTTCACGTCGTGGTGGCGAAGGCGCCGGATTCTATGAAGGCGAACGCGACGGAGCCCGTGAGGGTGGCCGTGGTGGCGCCGGTGGACGCGGCGGTGCTGGTAACGGTGGCGGTGGCGGTGGCGCTCGTGGCGGCCGTAACGGTGCAGCACGCGACGGTGCTCGTGATGGTGCCCGTGATGGCCAGCCCCGCGGCGGCGCTCGCAGCGGCCAGCAGCGTAACTCGCAGCAGGGTTCCGGTCGCGGAGCCGTTGTCGCCGGTTCCGGTGCAAGCGAACAGCGTTCAACCCACCAGCCGCGCCAGCAGCAGTCCGAAGCCCCCTCGCGTCCGCGCGGTGGCAAGGGTCGCGCTCAGGCCGGCAACGGTGGACCGGTTCGTGTTGGCCAGGTCGTTCGGCCGAACCGTCGCGCTTCAAGCAGCGGGCACTAGGACCTAGCGCTGGGCCCTCGGGCCATATCTTTTGGGGCGGCCAAGGCAGCCCGAAAACATAGTTTCACTGCCGAAGGGCGGCGAGCACCTCCCAGCACTGCTGGGGTGGGGTTCGTCGCCCTTCGGCGTTTAAGCCGGCTGTGGCAGTGCGCGCTGGTGTGAGCGCATCCGTTCGGAAATTCAGGGGCAGCTCGCGCTGGTGTGAGTGCATCCCTTCGGAAATTCAGGAAACTCTGTTTCGACCAATGTGCACCGGCCTCTGCATGCCCGAATTTCGGGGCATCCATACTGGCAGCCCACGCGCGCGCACCAGATTTCCTGAATTTCCAACATTGCGTGGCGGTAGCGGCAGCGGCAGCGGACGCGGACGCGTAACGCGGACGCGGACGCGTAACGCAGAGCGCACAGCGCGCAACGCAGAGCGCGCAGCGCACTACTACTCTCCGACCGCGAGCGCGGTCACGCTGCACTACGGAAATTCAGGAAATTCTGCTGAGTCGTCCGTGTGCACGGCATTGCTCCCGCAGAGTTCTGTGCTTTCTTCGCCACCAGACGCGACCGAGCGCGACCACGCGAACGGTTTTCCTGAATTTCCAAAGTTTGCCCGCAGCAGACTGACCCGCAGCAGACTGACCCGCAGGAGCTAGCTCGCAGTTACGGTAGTACCCCGACAGAGGCGAGCGCCGCGCGCAAGAGCGCCCCGCGGCCACCCTCCATATCGGCGGTGACATCGTCGGAGACCGCCGCGGCCGGGCTCAACCAGGTCAGCTCGAGCGCATCCTGACGCGGCTCGCACGTGCCCGTGACGGGAACGACGTACGCCATCGAGACGGCGTGCTGGCGAGGATCGGTGAACTGGCTATCGCCGGGCCACGGGAAGTACTCGGCGACCATGAACGGAGTCGGGCTTGCGGGCAACAGCGGGAAGGCCATGGGGCCCAGATCCTTTTCCAGATGACGGAACAGGGCATCGCGCAACGTCTCGCCAAACATGACACGACCAGAGACGAGCGTCCGCGTGATCTCACCATCGTTGCCGCGCACAAGAGTGCCGACCTCAGTGACGCGACCCAGCCCATCCACGCGCACTGGAACAGCCTCAACATAGATCAGCGGCAGTCGCCTGCGGGTCTCCGCAAGCTCTTCATCTGAAAGCCAAGACGAGTTGGGATCTGGTGTGCCGACGGAGCTCATGCTCCATTGTCACCTATCGTGCGGCTGTGGCGTGCACAGCGTGCAACTTTGGTGCGCACCCGACAGCGGGGCGGATGCCGCGGCGCCCCGTCACGGGCAGTCATGCAGCATCTCTTCCGCCCGGACTTTCGCGTCGCCTCAGCCGAGCAGGTCCTTCATCTTGGAGGCGATCAGTTCGGTTGCTCGGCGCGGAGAGAATCGTGAGAAACGGTCCATGAACTTGGCATCGCTGCCGATGACGACACGGAAGGAGCCTTTCTCTAGGCCTTCGATGATCTGCTGGCCGGCATCCGCTGGGCTGGTTGTTTTGTATTCTTTGCCCGGCTTGGCAGCGGCAACTTCGGGCATTGCGACGCCGGAGTTTGCGGTGATGTTCGTTCCCACGCCGCCGGGGAACACGATGGTGACGGCGAGGTTGGTGCCCAAACTTTCTGCGTAGAGCGCTTCGGTGAACAGTTTGACGGCAGCCTTGCTCGCCCCGTAGGCAGCCTGACCGGGCACGGGAAGAAAGCCGCCCATGCTCGCGACGTTGAGCACGGCGGCTTCGGGGCGCGCCGTGAGGGCAGGCAGAAATGCTTTGGTCATGTTCACGACACCCCAGAAGTTGACGTTGAAGACCCGCTCGATGGTGTCGAAGTCGAGCTCTGTCAGTTTCACAAAGGGCTGGATGATGCCCGCAACGTTCAAGACTCCATCGACTTGGCCGTGGGCGTGAATTACCGCATCGGGGAGGGCAAGCACTGCGTGGCGATCAGTCACGTTCAGAGGGTGGGTCGTCAGTTGGGCGGATGCCGCGCCGGCCAGTTTCGCCATCTCCGCAAGTCCCGGCTCGTTCAGGTCGACCGCCGCTACTCGGGCACCTCGGGCAAGGAGTCCGAGCACTACTTCTCGTCCCATTCCGTTGCCACCGCCGGTGACAACAAAGACTTTGTTTGTTAGCTGCATTTTTTGGCTCCTTCGCCTTCGGGCTGTTAGGTGCAGTCTGGCACCGACTGAGGTGAGCGGCTAGTGCTGGCCTCGCGAGGATGCCCGCATGCCGAGTGCCAGCTGCGGAGAGTGGCGTGTGGAGTCCGGACTAGTCGTCAACAATGTCGCCAGTTCTACCTCTGTGCACAGGGAGCGCCGTCCCCACCTCCCGGGTGGCTCTGTGTCTTTAGCGTTCTTGACTCAGGCACTCGTCTGCAACGCGAAAGGGAACCATGACTGAGAACAACCCCGCTACCACCGCGCCATCGGCGACTCCCCATCCGGCCCAGGCTCGTCGCGGGTGGCCCTGGTGGGCCTGGGCGCTTTTATTCGGGGTTCCTTTTCTGGTTCTCTCGGGCCTTGTCGCCATAGTGTTCACCGGCTTATTGCTTGGCCAGGCAAGTCAAGGACTCAATTGCTACGTCTATGGCGACTGCGAGCCTGCGCGCGGGGCCGCCCCGATTCCGGGCGCTTCCGACTCCTCGGATGATCGCACCGAGGCGGCGAAGAAGGTTCCGCTCGAGGGGAGTGCTGTTTTCGAGGGTCAACCCGTGTGGTCGTTCACGCTTGAGCCAACCTGGCAGGCGCTGCCCTTCGATCAGGACGGCATCGACGTGTTTCAGGATGAGGCCACGGGGTGCCAGCTCATCACGTCGCAAGGTGTTGCTGTGTCCGAGGCCGAGTCTGCGAGCGACGCTGAGCTCTCCTACGCCCTTCTTTCCCGGGAAATCAAAGGTTTCACGGCCGATAATCCTGACGCGTTGATTCTTAATGCGGGCGCCCCCATAGACATCGCAATCGCGAGCGCCGCCAGCGAGTCAACGATCGAGTTCGCTTCAGCGACGATTGACCAGAAGAGCGCCGATGGTGTTTCCCAGACCATTGAAATTGCGGCGCGGTCGATGCCTGGTTCGGAGGGCGAGCTCCTCGCAGTGCTGACCTGCGATACGGCTGCGCTCTCCGCGCTGGGCACAAAGTTCGAGCTCTTCTCGACCGCGCTCGCCGTCACAGTGAGCCCCTAGGCCGCGCCCCGTAGGCTTTGCCCATGCAGATCGATTCCTCCGCAGTGCTCTGGTCGGCCCCCGAACGGGAACGGGCCGGGCGTCCGCTCATCGTGTTGCTCCACGGCTACGGCTCCCACGAGGGCGATCTGTTTGGCATGGCACCGGCCCTGCCGCTCGGCCCCGTCATCGCCTCGCTGCGAGCGCCCATCCTCGAAAGTGGCGGGTTCTCGTGGTTCCCCATCGACCTCAGCGGTGGCGGGCTCCCCCAGGTTTCTGGTGTGGATGACGCAGCCAACGCCGTGCTCGAATGGCTTGATGGCCAGCAGTTCACGAGTGTGAGCCTCCTCGGTTTCTCGCAGGGAGCCGCCATGTCGCTCCAACTCTTGCGGCTCGCCCCGGAACGCTTCAGCTGTGCCGTCGCACTCTCCGGGTTCGTGGCCAGTGCTGCGCACCCCGCCGATGCGGCGCTCACGAGCATCCGCCCGCCCGTATTTTGGGGACGCGGCACCGACGACCCCGTTATTCCCGCAGCCGCCATTGAGCGGACCGAAGAATGGCTCGTCGACCATGCCCGTGCGGAAACCCACATCTACGAAGGCCTAGCGCACTCGATCTCGACCGACGAACTCAACGACTTCGTGAGCTTTCTGCACACGCACGCGTAGAAGGGGGCAACCAGCACGCCTTGGGCGAAATCCGTAGTGCGCTGTCAGCGGTTGCGACGAAGATAGAACAATGAGCGATGTGCTCGGCAAATTTTCGCCCGCCACCCGAGAGTGGTTCGAGGGCGCGTTCGATGCTGCCACCCCGGCGCAGCTCGGCGCCTGGGATGCCGTCTCGTCGGGAGCCAATGCGCTCGTGGTCGCCCCCACCGGTTCGGGCAAGACGCTCGCCTCATTTCTGTGGGCGATCGACCAGCTCGCGTCGAGCCCTCCCCCCACTAACCCCAAGCAGCGCACCCGCGTGCTCTACATTTCTCCACTCAAGGCTCTGGGCGTTGACGTCGAGCGCAACCTTCGGGCGCCCCTCGTCGGCGTCACTCAAACGGCCCGCCGCCTCGGGCTCGGCGAAACCGACATCACCGTGGGCGTGCGATCGGGAGACACGACCGCGCAAGACCGCCGCCTGCTTGCACGCACCCCTCCCGACATCCTCATCACTACTCCCGAGTCGCTGTATCTGATGCTCACCTCGGCGGCCCGCGACACCCTCAAGAACGTCGACACCGTCATCATCGACGAAGTGCACGCCGTCGCTGCCACCAAGCGTGGTGCCCACCTTGCGCTGTCGTTGGAGCGGTTGGATGCCCTGCTCACGAAACCCGTGCAACGCATCGGGCTGTCGGCCACCGTGCGTCCCATCGAAGAGGTTGCTCGGTTCTTGGGCGGACGCGCCCCCGTGACGATCGTGCACCCGCCGTCGGCGAAAACGTTCGAGTTGAGCGTCATCGTTCCCGTGCCCGATATGACCATTCCGGGCACGGTGGCGTCAGCGCGCGACACCGCGGCGGGAGGCTCCGGCCACGATGATGAGGCGACGCCCGAATCTGCGGGTTCGCTCTGGCCGCACGTCGAAGAACGCATCGTGGATGCGATTCTCGACCACCGCTCCACGATTGTGTTCGCGAATTCGCGGCGACTGGCCGAACGCCTCACCGCCCGGCTCAATGAGATTTATGACGAGCGGATGAGCGACGGCAGCATCGATGGCGACGAAGCCCGCGCCCGCAGCCAAGCCAGTGCGGATGCCGCCGCCTACGCTGCACCGCAGCAACCGTGGAAGCCGCCAGCCCAGATGATGGCGCAGGGCGGATCAACGCTGGGTGCCGCCCCGCTGCTGGCCCGCGCGCACCACGGCTCGGTCAGCAAAGACCAGCGGGCGATCATCGAAGATGACCTCAAGACGGGAGTGCTGCGCTGCGTCGTCGCGACGAGCTCACTCGAACTCGGCATTGATATGGGTGCCGTCGACCTCGTGATCCAGGTCGAGTCGCCGCCGTCGGTTGCGAGTGGGCTTCAGCGCATTGGGCGAGCCGGGCATCAGGTCGGAGAAATCTCTAAAGGCCTGCTTTTTCCGAAGCACCGCACCGACCTCATCCACACTTCGGTTGCTGTGGAGCGGATGCGAAGCGGCCAGATCGAAGCCCTCTCCGTGCCGACAAACCCGCTCGACGTGCTGGCGCAGCAAACTGTCGCGGCCGTCGCTCTCGATGAAATCGATATCGAGGACTGGTTCGACACCGTTCGCCGCAGCGCCCCCTTCTCGACCCTGCCGCGCAGTGCCTTCGACGCGACCCTCGACCTCCTGAGCGGGCTCTACCCGAGCGACGAATTCTCCGAACTGCGGCCTCGCGTGGTCTGGGATCGTGTCGCGGGAACCCTCAGCGGTCGCCCCGGAGCCCAACGCCTCGCTGTCACCTCGGGCGGCACCATCCCCGACCGCGGCCTCTTCGGCGTCTTCATGATCGGCGGCGAAGCGGGAGCCCCCGGCCGTCGCGTTGGCGAACTCGACGAAGAGATGGTCTACGAATCCCGTGTCGGCGACGTCTTCGCCCTCGGCACCACGAGCTGGCGCATCGAAGACATAACCCACGACCAAGTGCTCGTCTCCCCCGCGTTCGGGCAACCCGGCCGTGTTCCGTTCTGGAAGGGCGATGGCTTGGGCCGCCCGGCAGAGCTGGGCGAAGCCATCGGGGCGTTCACTAAAGAAATTGCTACGGCATCCGCTGATGATGCGCGCGCTCGAGCGCAGTCAATCGGGCTCGATGAGCATGCCGTCACGAACCTGATCGCTCTCGTCACCGAGCAAAAGGCCTCTACTGGTCACGTGCCGAGCGATACGACTCTCGTGGTCGAACGCTTCCGGGATGAGCTGGGCGACTGGCGTGTGATCTTGCATTCCCCGTACGGCATGCCCGTGCACGCGCCGTGGGCGTTGGCGATTACGGCGCGCATCCGCGAACAGTTGGGGGTGGATGGCGCGGCCATGGCCGGTGACGATGGCATCGTCGTGCGCATTCCAGACACCGATGCCGCCCCGCCCGGTGCCGACCTTTTTGTGTTCGACGCTGATGAGCTTGAGCAGATTGTCACGGAAGAAGTCGGTGGTTCGGCGCTGTTTGCGGCACGCTTTAGGGAGTGCGCTGCTCGCGCTCTGCTGTTGCCGCGCCGCGACCCCGGCAAGCGTTCGCCGCTGTGGCAACAACGCCAACGCGCCTCGCAACTGTTGGATGTGGCGCGCAAGTACCCGAGCTTTCCGATTGTGCTTGAGACGGTGCGCGAGGTGCTGCAGGACGTGTACGACCTGCCGGCGCTCACGGCGGTGACGAAGCGCATCGCGAGCCGCGGCATCCGGGTGATGGAGACGGAGACGGAGGTGCCGTCGCCGTTCGCGCGCGCCCTCCTGTTCGGCTATATGGCCGCTTTCGTATACGAGGGTGATTCGCCGCTTGCCGAGCGTCGCGCCGCTGCTCTCTCGCTTGACCCGGCGCTGCTTGCTGAGCTTCTTGGTCGCGCCGAGCTGCGCGAACTGCTCGACCCTGACGTGATTGCCCAGACCGAGAATGAGCTGCAACGGCTGGTGCCAGAACGTCACGCTCGGGATGCTGAGGGGCTCGTCGACCTGCTGCGCGTGCTTGGCCCGCAGACCGTCGCCGAGATCGAAGCGCGCTCGCTCGTGACCGGTGCAGCCCTCGCCACCGACCTCGCCGGGCTCGCGAAAGCGAACCGCGTGCTCGAAGTGACCATCGCGGGCGAACGCCGCTGGGCTGGCATCGAAGATTCGGCACGACTGCGTGATGCGCTCGGGGTTCCGCTGCCGATTGGTGTGCCCGCCGCGTTCATCGAGCCCGTTGATGATCCCGTCGGTGACCTTGTCAGTCGCTACGCCCGCACCCACGGACCCTTCACACTGGCGGATGCCGCAGCACGCTTCGGTCTCGGAACCGCCGTCGTGCAGGACACCCTGCGTCGCCTCGCGTCCGACCGCCGCGTGGTCGATGGCGAGTTTCGCCCCGGCGCGAGCGGCACCGAATGGTGCTCGGTGGATGTGCTCCGACGCCTGCGCAGTCGTTCGCTTGCGGCACTGCGGCAAGAGGTCGAGCCGGTGTCGCACGCGACGCTTGGTCGGTTCCTGCCCGCCTGGCAACACGTGTCCGCTGCGGGCGACTCGCTGCGCGGTGTTGATGGCCTGGCCCAAGTGATCGACCAACTGGCTGGGTACTCAGCCCCGGCATCCGCGTGGGAGAACTTCATTCTGAATGCCCGCATTCGCGACTATTCGCCCGCGTGGCTCGATGAGCTGACGACCTCGGGCGAAGTGGTGTGGGCCGGGCAGGGTGCGCTGGCCGGCAGCGATGGCTGGATTAGTTTGCACCCGGCCGCGACCGCTGCGCTGACGCTGCCCGAGCCCGACAGGGATGGGCTGAGCGAATTGCAGCAGAGCATTCTGGAGGCGCTGGCCGGTGGCGGTGCATTCTTCTTTAGGCAGCTGTCGAATCAGGTGGGCAGCACGGATGACAAGGTGCTGCTGAAGGAACTGTGGGATTTGGTGTGGCGGTCGCTCATCACGAACGACAGCTTTGCGCCTCTGCGGGCGCATCTCGGAGGAACCGTGCGGGCTACTCGGGCACCGCGTCCGGCACGGGCTCGCGCCTATCGTGGTCGCGTTTCGACGGTGGCGCAGGCGGGGCCGCCGAGTGCGTCCGGCCGGTGGGCGCTGCTCGAGACCGCCGAGGGTGAGACGACAGTGCGCGCCAAGTCGACGGCCGAGTTGATGCTCGAACGGCACGCTGTCGTCACGCGCGGCGCGGTCGTGAGCGAGGGCATCCGTGGTGGTTTCGCCTTGACCTACCGGGTGCTGAGTGGTTTCGAAGAGACCGGTCGCGCCCGCCGCGGCTACTTCATCGAGGGGCTCGGTGCTGCCCAGTTTGCGACCGGAGCCACCGTTGACCGCCTGCGTGGTTTCACTCGGGATCCAGATGCTGCGCCCCAACTTCTGGCGATCACCCTCGCCGCGACAGATCCCGCCAACCCCTACGGGGCTGCTCTTGGATGGCCGGGGCTAGGTGGCGAGGATGCTGGGGGTGACGGCGCAGACGCTGCCGACCCGTCTGACGAGAATCTTGATCCTGCTCCAGCTAAGCCTGCCGCTGACTCCCCCAAGAAGCATCGCCCCGGCCGCAAGGCTGGTGCGATCATCGTGATGGTCGATGGGCACCTTGCGCTCTACCTAGAGCGTGGTGGCAAGTCGCTGCTGGCCTTCGATCTGGAACCAGCCGTCGTGGACGCCGCGACGCGGTCCCTGACGAGCACCCTGCGCGGAACGCTGCCGAAGCTGCGCATCGAGAAAGTCAACGGTGATTTCGCCGTCGGCACCCCGGTGGGCAAAGCCCTCGTGGAGGCTGGGTTTGTCGCGACGCCGCAGGGGTTGAGGCTTCGTGCCTGAGGGTGATTCCGTCTATAAGGCGGCAGCGAAACTACGGGCCGCGCTCGACCAGCAAGTGCTCACCCGCACCGACTTTCGGGTGCCCGCCTTTGCGACGCTCGACCTCAGCGGACAGACCGTCACGAGCGTGGTGCCGCGCGGCAAGCACCTGCTGATTCGGGTGGGCGACCACACCATCCACAGCCACCTCAAGATGGAGGGCGTGTGGCAGATTTACGGCGCCGGCGAGCGGTGGCGCAAGCCGTCCTACTTGGCTCGAGGAGTGTTGAGCACGGCAACGAAGACGGCGGTAGGTTTCGAACTGGGGCTGCTTGAGGTGGTGCCCACGGCATCCGAAGACAGCATTGTGGGCCATCTGGGCCCTGACCTTCTGGGGCCCGACTGGGATGCCGATCTCGCGCTGGCGAACCTGCTGTCAGACCCGGCGCGGCCGGTAGCACTCGCGCTGCTCGATCAGCGGAATCTGGCGGGCCTCGGCAATGTGTATGCGAACGAGTTGAGCTTTCTGCGCGGTGTTCGCCCGCACACTCCCATCGGCGAGATCGCCGACCCGAAGCGCCTCGTCGCGCTCGCGTTCAAGGCGATCATGGTGAACAAGGACCGCCCGATCCGCAATCTCACGGGCCTGCCGCGCGGCAAACCCCGCTACTGGGTGCATGGGCGGCGCGGCGAAGCGTGCCTGCGCTGCGGCACCCGCATCGAGTCAGACCAGCTCGGCACCGGCCCCACCGACACCCGCTACATGTGGTGGTGCCCAAGCTGCCAGAAGTAGGACTTAGGGTGCCGCTGCCAGCGATGAATGGATCGGCCTTGCGGGTTTCAACATTCCCAAAGAATCGCGTTGTGAAATCGTTCTTGATCTGGACGGACAGCGCGAGCTGCTCAATTTTCCACCGCTAAGAGGACGACCAGAAACCGCTCAACGTCGCTATGCCGAAGAGGGCTGTTGTGAGAAGAAATACCATTACGAGTCCGACGATCACAACAGACGCGAGCTCGGATCCCGACGCTAAAAGCACCGCCTTTGGCTTCGGCTTCCGTGTCTTCTGTTCGACTAACCATTCCTCGATCAGTCGCTCACGTTGAGCTCCTAGGCGCTTGACGTCGACTGAGGCCCGGATCGTCCACATGATCGCAATCATCGTGAGCCACACGTAAACCACAGCAGCGCCAAAGAAGATTAGTCCTGAAAAGTCATCTCCAGGGTCAGCAGCGAGGATGCCAAGAAGCGCTCCAATTAGAGAGCCTGACACGAGCAAGAGCACTCCGGCAGACCCTCGCCCCAGAAAGTGCAGCCAGGACCAGAGCAGCGATTCGCGGCTAACAAGCGGCCGATACGGCGCAGCGGCTCCAAGCACTACGAGTGACACCGAGACAAAAATAATCGAGGGAAGCGCAGTGATCCATAAGACAATGGCGCCGGCTCCTTGATTGCCAGCCAGGGACAGTAACAAGTAGGAGGCAGGACCCACAACCGATGAGACTCCTATAGCGATGACAATGCCGCTGTAGCGCCGTTTTTTCTGATTTTTCTTCATTGGAAGAAGAATACCGAGGTTCTCAAACGACGTTCGAGTTATTTCGATAGACCTCCGCTTGCCTAAAGCCTGAAATTTATGGGTCTTCGATATAAGCGTTAAACGGTGTCGGATGTCGCCGAGTTGGGGCTCGCCAATAGGCTGAAGCGAGCAGGTCGATCCTGCTTCGAAAGCCAACCAGCTGCCCCTGCGGACGTCCCGAGAGATCATCAGTGAAGAAACAGATCAACGTCGTCGGCGCAGTCATCGTGCGCGAAGGCCTCATACTGTGCGCGCAGCGCGGGCCCGGCGGAGCGTTGCCCGGGATGTGGGAGTTCCCTGGCGGCAAGATCGAAGCCGGAGAGACTCCCCGCGATGCACTCGCACGGGAGATCACCGAAGAACTCGAGTGCGAGGTGGCAGTGGGCGAGCTGATCACCACCACGACTCACGAGTACGACTTCGGAATCGTCGTGCTGACCACGTTCTACTGCGAACTGCTCTCCGGCACACCAGCGCTGACTGAGCACGCGGAGGTTCGTTGGCTCGCGCCACCCGAGCTGAGCGACCTCGAATGGGCACCTGCCGATATCCCTGCCGTCGAACTGATTGAAACGGCGGCGAGCGCCTAACGCGAGCGCGCTGCGTAGATATCGAACCTACGGCGCACTCCTGATCGCAAGCCGCTAAGTCTGTTTATGATGCGCGTATCGGTCAGGCGCATCTTGAGCACCCTGTCTTGCGCGTTCGCTTGAATCGGGGGGGGG
>TARA_R110002020_G_scaffold114593_4_pt1 | contig 93279 bp, 86 predicted proteins | sample TARA_R110002020 | Tara Oceans TARA_R110002020 (sample SAMEA4396489) | marine metagenome | biome: Westerlies Biome; feature: [MES] marine water layer (ENVO:01000295) within the mesopelagic zone...; material: water (ENVO:00002006), including particulate matter (ENVO:01000060) such...
AAAAGGCTAAAAGGTCAAATATTATCATCTGAAAAAGCTCCTTAGGGAGCTTTTTTTTATGATCAATGGTAATCCCGGGAATTTTAACGGTTTTTGTCCAATTGAAGTTGTACGTATTTTATATTTTCCCTGTTATAGGTATATACTATGTGGACAAGCCCTTGATTGTCCTCAATGATTGCGGGATAGCTGAATTCTCCTTTTGGGGTGTCCTCCAAAACCAACAGATCCTTCCATTCAGATCCGTCATCCGAAATGGCCAAATTCAATTTCTGCCTTCCATCGGACCAGTCATTTCCGCTGTTTGTTGGATTGTATACCAATAGGTACTTACCGTTTTTTAGTCCAACAGCATCGATTCCCGAATTTGGATTGGCCACCCTTGTCTTGGACAACTTCCCCCAACTTAGGCCTTCGTCCTTGCTGACACTCTCCAAAATACTGTTCTGGTCACTTCTAATGAGTGCCTTTATTCCCTGGTCCGGTACTTGGATCAGCGTTGGTTGTATAGCCTTGAAAGGGGAGAGGGTATCAACGGGTATTTTTTCCCAGTGTTCGCCATTGTCATCGGATATTTCCATATGTACTTTCCAAATATCCCCATCTTCCGTACTTGACGGACTAATGATCCTACCCGACCTGAGTTGGAGCGGCTTGTTTTTTATAGGTCCCAAAATGCCTTGGGGAAGCATGATTTCAGGGGACCAGGAAAGCCCATTATTGGAGGAGGTTTTATAGGCGCCCCACCATTCACTGGGGGAGGGCCCTATTTTATAGAACAGGAAAAGTTTGTGCCGGTCCGTGTTGAACAATACAGGGTTCCAGGTGGGATACCGAAGGGTGTCGTTTATTTTACCATTGGCGACCATGGTGGGATCGCTCCATTTCCCATCCTTTTTTAAAGAGGCATAGATGCTTACTTCGGGATGTCTTTCGTAAGGGCCCCCGAACCATGCGGCCAAGATGTTCCCGTCTTTCGTTTCTACCAGCGTGGGGGCATGGCACTGGGCAAAGGGAGCCTCTTTAAACAATAATTCTTCCTTCAAAATCGTGGCCGTTGTATTAGGGTCTTTCTGTGCAGAACCGATATGAGCACTAAAAAGGAACAAAATGGCAAGTATTATTTTCGGAAACATATATCTTTGGTATGGTACAAAACTACTCTAAAGAATTGTGAAAGGAAAGAACATCCACGCTGTTCTGATGGCGTGCTGCATTATTGCCTTTTGGCTCTTTGATGAATATTATGTCAATGAAGACAATGGTGTCCCCAGCGTGGAAGTCAACACGGTACCGATCGGTCATGCCGAGCTATTGCCCGGTTCCACTACGGGCAGCACAACATCCCACACGTTTTATACCCTATCCTATCATGAGGCATATGAACAGGCAGAATGGGTGGCGTATTGGATACAGTCAGATTACCTAATGGACCATAAAAGAAAACGCCCCTATTTTATCTTGGATCCCAAGGTCACTACCAAATCGGCCGATTGGAAGAATTACAAAGGTTCCGGATATGACAGGGGACATCTATGCGCCGCGGGGGATATGGCATTTTCAGAAGAAGCATATAGGCAGACCTTCTTTACAAGTAACATTAGTCCGCAGCGAAGCGATTTTAATGCGGGAGTGTGGAACCGTCTGGAACAAAGAACCCGGTACTGGGCAAAAAGATATGACGGGGTATTCGTGATAACTGGGGGGGTGCTAGGGGAGGGATTGGACAGGATAGGCTACGAAGGGGTTGCCGTACCCAATCATTTTTATAAGGTTTTGCTAAGGCAGGAAGGGAACCAATTTAAGGTTATCGCATTTTTGGTACCGCATGTAGAGACAAAGTCGCCACTGCAGCATTTTGTAGTTTCGGTAGATTCCTTGGAGAGGTTGACGGGAATCAATTTTTTCGAAAGGATGCCCGATTCCTTGCAGACCATGTTGGAAGGGAAACCAAATAGGGAGGAGTGGAATTTTTAGTCACATAATAAAGCGATAAAGGCGCAATGCTAATATAAGGGAAGTTGCCCATCAGGTAAAAGATGAAAATTGAAATCTAAAAATACGAGGCTCTATCAATTGGTCACTAGTTCCACTCGTTCAGTCTGTTGGAATCCAATTTGATAAAGATAAACAGCAAGGCCGTAAAAAAGAGCAGACCGCTTCCCCCATAACTAAAGAACGGCAAGGGAATCCCTATGGTGGGCAGAATTCCGATGACCATTCCAATATTGATAAAATAATGTATCAAAAGAATTGAAATGATCCCATAGCCGTACATTCTGCTAAAATGGTTCTTCTGTCTTTCCGACAAGTAGACCAATCTGAGCAGTAAAAGGGTGAACAGTATGATAACCGTACTGGTACCTACAAAGCCCCATTCTTCCCCAACGGTGCTGAAGATAAAATCGGTGTGCTGTTCGGGTACAAAATTTCCCTTTGTCCGTGTACCTTCCATAAAACCTTTTCCAAAAAAACCCCCGGAACCAATGGCCTGTTCCGATTGATAGGTGTTGTATCCAATGGTCTTTTTGATTTCCTCCAACTTTTGGGGATCTTTCTCCAGTCGGAGCCAGAGGCTGAAACGGTCCCTATGCCTTTGTTCAAAAACGGTATTGAACACAAAGTTTACGGATAGGGAAAAGACCACGGCAATGATAAAAAAGGAGACCAGTGGCAGGATGGGAACCTTAAAAGATGGTTTTTTCAACAACAGGAAAAGTGAGATCAGGATGCCCAGTATGATGGCTATCCAAATGGTGCCGTACATTAAGGTGGAGATGAACACCAAGATCATTAGAAAGACTATGGCCAGGTAATATAAGGGAAGACCTTCCCTGAACAGCACAAACACCAGTGCAAAGAATACAAGGGCGCTTCCCGGATCGGGTTGAGGAACGATCAAAATGACCGGGATGATAATTATAAGAAAAGCAAACAACTGATCTTTGTTCCTTTTGATATCGGTCTGTATATCGCTTAGGTATTTTGCAAGCGCCAGCGCAGTGCCCACTTTTGCAAGTTCGGAAGGCTGAAGGTTAAAAAAACCCACATCGTACCATGAGGTCGCCCCCGCTATTGTTTTTCCAAAAACGAAGAGTCCCAGTAGGAGCAGTACGGAAACTATATAGATAAGACTTGCAAAACGCTCATAAAAATCGGCTTCCAGTCCCAAAATAATGATGATGGCAAAGAGGCTCGCAAAGATGAACATGAGCTGCTTTCCATAAAGGGTGCCAAAGTTCAATACGGAAAGATCGGTTTCCGAATAGGTACTGGAATAAATGTTGAGCCATCCTATGCCCACCAATAACAAATAGATCAGAACGGTGAACCAGTCGATCCGTTTTAGGATGCTCTTACCAGACACGTTCGTTTATTCTAAAGGGTTGTCCACTGTATTGTTTTGCGTATTCGGCTTCCAAGGTCTTATCCAACATTCTTTTCTCCAGGTCGGTCCTAGTAATCTCCCCTTTCAGGTATTTTTCGATAAGGAGCGAGGCGATATGGCCGGCATACCTTCCTCCAAAATAACCATGTTCTATATATACCGCCAAAGCAATTTTTGGATTTTCAACAGGGGCAAAAGCTATAAATATGGAATGGTCCGTCAGCTGGGTCTTTACCCCGTCTATCCGGGTGAAATTTTCCACGGTACCTGTTTTTCCCGCAATCTCTATACCGGGTACCTGTAGCCTTGCAGCGGTTCCCTTTTTGTAAACATCTGCCATTCCGTTTATGACCGGCTCAAAATTCTCCTGATCAATGGTGGTATATTTGGCTTTGGTGTATTCTGGAATATCAATGTCCTTGTTCTCTATTTTTTTTAGGATGTGGGGCGTAAAATAAAAGCCCCTATTGGCAATGGCGGCGGTCATGTTGGCGAGTTGAATGGGTGTTACCGATACTTCGCCCTGACCTATGGAATTGGAAATGATGTAGGAGGAACTCCATCGGCCGTCCCCGTACCATTTGTCATAATATTCCTTACTGGGAATCCGCCCGCGTTTTCCAGTGGGAAGGTCATATCCCAAAAAGTCTCCCAACCCAAAACTTTTCATATGTTTTTCCCAAACATCCATAGCATGGTCCGTGGTATCGAAATGGTCGTATATTTTTCGGAATGTGCCCGCAAAATAAGCATTGCAAGAATTGTAGATGCCAGCGTTCATATCCCTGGACCCGCCTCCGCAATGGCAACCTCTTTTGGTCCTGCCCACGTAGAAACCGTTATAGCAGGTAAAGCGGGTGTGGGGGTCAATGGCCCCTTCCTGTAATGCGACCAGTGCGTTCAAAATCTTAAACGGCGAACCTGGCGAGGTCTCCGCCAACAAGCTCCTGTCGTAGGTAGGCTTTGCAATGGAATCGTTATAGAGTTCGGTATAGTTTTTGGATCGGTCCCTGCCCACCAAGAGGGAGGGGTCATAGGTGGGTCCGGAGATAAGGGCCAATATTTCCCCAGAACTCGGTTCCAGGGCCACGATGCCCCCATGTTTGCCGTGCATCAAAAGCTCCCCATATTCCTGTAAGGTCTTGTCCAAGGTAAGGTGTATTTCCTTTCCTTGTTCAGGTAGCGTATCGAACATCCCATTTTTAAAAGGTCCGATATCCCTATTAAAGCGATCTTTTTGTATAAACTGCACCCCTTTTCTGCCCCTTAAAAGTTCCTCGTACTGTTTTTCCACTCCCGTTTTTCCGATCAGTTCGCCTTGTATATAATTTGGATTATTGGCAAGATCCCTTTCGTTTACCTCGGTAATATATCCCAGCACATTGGCCCCGCTAACGGTCTCATAATCCCTTAGGGATCGCTTTTGAATATAGAAGCCTTCGTATTTGCGCATTTTTTCCTGTAACCCGGCATAATCTTCCTTTGACAGTTGCGGGACTATTACGGAAGGCAATCTGGGAGAATAGGTGCGGGCCTTGCTTAAATTTCGGATAAACCTTTCCTTGTCTATTCCCAACAGCTTGCAAAATTCAAGCGTATCCAAGGGCCTTACCTCTTGGGGGATGGCCATTACATCGTATGCGGGTTGGTTGGCCACCATAAGATTTCCGTTCCTGTCGTAAATGTACCCCCTTTCCGGATAATCGTAAATGGCCTTTATGGCAGTATCCTCCAGAACGGTATTGCTGGGACTGTTGAACACTTGTAGGTAGGACAATCTTCCAATAAAGGTGATGCCTATGATGATGATTATGGACGATAGAAGAAATTTCTTCATTCTTTTCTGATACTAAAAAGCGAACTGAACAAAAGGCACAATACCAATGTTACGGCACCTGTGGCAACTATTTTTTTCAAAATTACCAGTATATTGGCAAAACTGAAAATTTCCATGGAAAAGTAAACCACATGATGTATTATAATCAATAACGCTAAAAACGTAATTTGTTGTGCTTTGGTGCTGTTGCTTAGCTTAAAACTTTGAAATTCATAGTTTACCCCAAAACAAAACCGCATTATCATGGGTCGTAAATAGGCAATGGTGACCATGGATGCCGCATGAAGCGCCAAGGTGTCCGAAAAAATATCGATGGCAAGCCCCATAAAAAAGCTGGTCAAGAGCAACACGGCACGGTTCTGTTTGATCGGATACCAATAAAGGAAAAGTATGTACACCATGGGATTGATCGAACCGAAAAAATTGAAATGGTTGAACACCAGTACCTGAAAGAGTATCAGCAGAATAAACCGAACGATATTTATAAAATAGTACTTACTGGCCATTTTCTATTTCTGATTCCAATTCCAATATTTCCGGTCTGTCCAGATTTTTAATGATATACACGTTTTTTACATTGGTCATGTCATTGAACAGGGCGACATCAATATGATAATAACTTTTGGAGACGGTAAGGTCAAAGTTCTTAATGGTACCTATGGGGATGTTTTCGGGAAAGATACTTGAACTCGCTCCAGTCACTATGGTATCGCCAACCTTAATGGGCACCAAGCGGGGAATGTCCACCAATTGGACCACATTGAACTTCTTGGTATCCCACACCAGTGACCCAAAGCGATCGGTACCTTTAATTTTGGCGTTGATATTTGATTTGGTGTTAAGAATACTCTGTACGATCGCAAATTTATTGGAGGTCTTTTCAACTATCCCGAGTATTCCATCAGGGGTTATAACTCCCATGTCCTGTTCAATGCCATCTTTTTTGCCCTTGTCCAACGTTAAATAGTTACGTTGGTTGGCATAACTGTTCTTAATGATCCGCGCACTCGATATATGGTATTTGGCCTGGCCGCTATCTTGGGCAATAGAAGTATTGTACCGCATCCGGGAATTGTACAGTGCGCTCCGAAGCCTCTTGTTCTCCTCAATGAGCTTTTGGTTTTCTTCTCCCAGGCCAAAATAAGAGGTTACGTTGCCCGAGGTTTTGTAAAGGTTGCCTGTAAGACGGTTGGCGGAATTGAAGAAACTGGAACTGTGATAGGAATGCGACCTAACCGTAAGGGCAAGGGCAACAATAAATAACATGACATAAAGTAAAAAGCTTTTATATCGTATTATAAATTGTACTATCTGTTGCATTCACTTTAGTTGTTTTACAGGGTTATCCAAATCCGTGAAGGGGAGTCAACAACCCCGGAGCAGAGAGCCTCAAAGCCTAATAGATCCCACTTGTTGGATTCGCTTTTTGGTATTAAATGACTTATTTTATCAATATGCTTTTATACCGTTCCAAATTTTTCAAGGCGATACCGGTTCCCCTAACAACGGCCCGCAACGGATCTTCCGCTATATAGACGGGAAGGTCTGTCTTCTGGGACAACCGTTTGTCAAGTCCCCTTAACATGGATCCCCCCCCGGCCATGTAAATACCGGTATTATAGATATCGGCCGCCAGTTCGGGAGGGGTTTGGGACAATGTTTCCATTACCGCATCCTCAACCCTTAAGATGGATTTGTCCAATGCCTTTGCTATTTCCCTATACGAGACCTGCACCTGTTTTGGTTTTCCGGTAAGAAGATCTCGTCCCTGTACCGACATGTCCTCTGGTGGTGTCTGAAGGTCTTCGGTAGCGGAGCCGATGGTGATCTTAATGTTTTCTGCAGTGCTTTCCCCTACATATAGGTTGTGCTGGGTACGCATGTAGTATATGATGTCATTGGTAAATACATCTCCCGCAATCTTGACCGACTTGTCACAGACAATTCCACCCAATGCGATTACTGCGATTTCGGTGGTACCCCCACCTATATCCACGATCATATTGCCCTTCGGCTGCATTATGTCCAGACCGATACCAATGGCAGCGGCCATGGGCTCATGGATCAGGTATACTTCCTTTCCGTTCACCCTTTCTGCTGATTCCTTTACGGCGCGCATTTCCACTTCGGTAATTCCAGAGGGAATACAGATCACCATTCTAAGGGCAGGAGGGAACCATTTTTTCTTTAGGGCAGGGATATTTTTGATGAACATATTGATCATCTTTTCGGAAGCATCAAAATCCGCTATTACCCCATCCTTTAAGGGCCTGATGGTCTTGATGTTCTCATGGGTCTTGCCTTGCATCATATTGGCTTCTTTGCCAACGGCGATAATTTTACCTGTGATCCTATCCCGGGCCACAATGGAAGGACTGTCCACAACTACTTTGTCGTTGTGTATTATTAGGGTATTCGCCGTGCCTAAATCTATGGCTATCTCCTCTGTCAAGAAATCAAAAAATCCCATTTCTATAAGTTTGGTTTCGGATTAAAGGTAAGTTTTATCGGTAAATGTAAGAAAATTAATGTTTAAAATGACGCGTGCCCGTCATAACCATAGTAATTCCATTTTCGTTACAGTAATCCACGCTCAACTGGTCCTTTATGGAACCTCCTGGCTGTATTACACTACCAATGCCACTCTGTCCGGCAATCTCTACACAGTCTGGGAACGGAAAGAAAGCATCGCTCGCCATTACCGCGCCTTTTAGATCAAAACCAAAGGATTTGGCCTTGTGTATAGCTTGGTTAAGGGCGTCCACCCTTGAAGTCTGTCCGGTACCACTCGCCAAAAGCTGGCCGTTTTTCGCCAAAACAATGGTGTTGGACTTGGTATGCTTACATATTTTGGAAGCGAACAACAAGTCCTGCAGTTCCGAATCCGATGGTTTCTGGTGCGTGGCGTAGGAGAGGCCTTCAATCGTATCGGTAAGGTTGTCCCTTCCCTGTACCAAGATCCCGTTCAGACAGGAACGGACCATGGTGTCCGGTAGCACAACGTCATTTAGAACCAAAACGATGCGGTTCTTTTTTTCCGTTAACAATTTCAGGGCATCCACTGAATATCCTGGGGCAATCACCACCTCGCAGAACAATTGGTGCACCTCTTGGGCAGTGGCCATATCCAGTTCCTTATTGCTTATGAGCACCCCTCCAAAGGCCGAAACCGGATCTGCTGCCAAGGCATCAAGATAAGCTTGGTGAAGGGTATCCCTTGTGGCAAGGCCACAGGCATTGTTATGCTTCAATATGGCGAAGGTGGGCCTATCTCCCTTAAATTCACCCATTAGGTTGACAGCGGCATCCACATCAAGAAGGTTGTTGTAGGAAAGCTCCTTGCCGTGCAATTTTTGGAACATGGCGTCAAAATCACCAAAAAAAACTCCCTTTTGATGTGGGTTCTCACCATAGCGAAGCACTTGACCTTTGGTTTCACTGATCTTAAGGGCCGCCTCCCCTTCATTTTGGTTGAAATAATTAAAGATGGCGGTATCGTAATGCGATGAGGTATTAAAGGATTTGGTAGCAAAGCGTTTCCTATCCTCAAGACCGGTCGTTCCATTGCCTTTAGTGATGATGTCCAATACTTCTGGATAATCCTCCATAGAGGAAACACAGAGTACGTCCTTGAAATTTTTGGCAGCGGCCCTTATCAGGGAAATGCCACCAATATCTATTTTTTCGATAATATCCTGTTCAGGGGCGCCACTGGCGACCGTTTTTTCAAAAGGATATAGATCTACGATCACAATATCCACTGTAGGAATATCGTATTCCTCTAATTCCATTTGGTCACTCCCGTTCTCCCTACGGCCTAGGATACCCCCGAATACCTTTGGGTGCAAAGTTTTTACGCGTCCGCCCAAAATGGATGGATAACCGGTCATTTTCTCAACGGGGACTACATCGATGCCGAGTTCCTTAATAAATTCTTCCGTACCTCCCGTGGAGTAGATCGTAATGCCCAGTTCATCGAATTTTTGGACCAAAGGGGCAAGGCCATCCTTATGGAATACGGAAATTAGTGCAGAGGTAGCTTTCTTTGTGGTACTCATTTTTTTGTGTTCTTATCTTTTCGGATTAATAAGGCCACAAAAGTAGATTTTTTAGGATTAAAACAGGCGGTGGTTATCAACAAAAGGCCTAAAGTTTTAAAGAATTGTCGCCACCTGCTTATTTACGAATTCCAAAAAGTGCTCATCGGCTTCCGTAAAGGGATCCAGGGTGTTGGAATCGATATCTATTTGGCCCACATTACGGCCATCGACAAATAGTGGAACCACTATTTCGGATTTTACCGTAAGGCTGCAGGCAATGTAATTGTCCTGTGCCCGGACATCGGGGACCACAAAATTTTTGTTGGATACCGCTACTTGTCCACAAATGCCCTTTCCAAAAGGAATGATGGTATGGTCTGTAGGGTTGCCGGCATAGGGACCCAATTTTAATTCCTCCCTATCCCCGTTCCTAAAATAAAACCCTACCCAATCATAGTGGGCCACATTTTCCTTTAAAAGTTCACAGATCTGCTGTAGTCGGCCATCTACGGCGGTATCAACATTTTTAATAATGGAGATTATCAGGGGCTCTAGTTTCTTAAACATGTTTTATTGCAAAAATATTCTTTCCGCTCTATTTGGTCGACTTTATTCTTAAAAATTACAAAAGGATAGGTCCTTGGCAAGGGAAAGATCCTCTCGGGCTTCCTTAGCTATTGGAATATTTTGTATTTTTGCCCCGTGAAAGCAGCATTCCGTAAAATATTTTCCCTTTTTCTGGGCATTTTGCTCGTTACCTCTTCCATTTCATGGACGGTAGGGAGGCACTATTGCGGACATATTCTTGTGGATGTTTCCTTATTTCACGAGGCTGAAAAGTGCGGAATGGAACCCATTGCCCCTATTTCGCAGGACACTGACGATCTAGTGGACGCTTCCTGCTGTTCCGACGACCTTACCGTGGTTACGGGACAGGATCATGTGGGCAAGCCGTCACAGGATGTTTTATGGGCACAGCAACTTTTTTTATCACCATCGGGCCAGCCCAATATACAGCGCATTACCATTAGGGACGATGTAGCTGTTCCATGGGTTTCTTCCCCGCCCTTTACCCTTGTTAAGGATATCCATCTCCTGTGCGAGGTCTTCCTGATCTGATTTTTTCGGTAATTTTTATTTCTCTTTTCTTGGCCCAAAGCCTGGGAAAGGCAGTATTTATTTTTTCGGAACAATTTCCGTGTACCAAAAAATCACTTTCACATGAAGAAAATAATATGGGGCCTAGTACTGTTGCCCTTATGCTTGTCCTCCCAAGAAAAATTGGAGGGAATGGTAATGGAACCGTCGGACCAAGGCCACTTGCCGTTATCGGGTGCGAACGTGTACTGGTTGAATTCGCAACTGGGTACCATGACGGATGGGGACGGAATGTTTTCCATTCCCTATACGGGGGAGTATGACAAACTGGTCATAAGTTATGTGGGCTTTGAAACCGATACCATTACCGTTACATCGCCCGAAATGTTCCACCATACCCTGCGTCCGTCCCAAATGTTGGATGAAGTGGTCGTGGAGCATTCCCGGAGCGGGGTGCAAAAGACCTTTTTATCCACCGCCAATGTTGTGAACATAAACAGTGCGGAACTTTTAAAGGCCGCTTGTTGCAATCTGTCGGAAAGTTTTGAGACCAACCCCGCTATCGATGTTAATTTTAACGATGCCATCACGGGAACCAAACAAATACAGATGTTGGGACTTACCAGTCCTTATTTGCTGATCACCCAGGAGAATATTCCCATGGTACGTGGGGCCTCCCAGGCTTACGGGCTCAGTTTTATTCCGGGTACCTGGGTAGAGAGCATTCAGATTACCAAGGGTGGGGGAAGTGTCCTGAATGGATATGAAAGCATATCGGGACAGATAAATACCGAGCTGGTAAAGCCGTTTACGGACAGCCCCCTTTTTGTGAACGGGTTCGCCAACGCAAATGGCAGGTATGAGCTGAATACGCATTTCAATAAGAAACTTACGGAGCATTGGGGTACGGGACTTTATGTACATGGAAATACCAGGAACCAAAAAATGGACAATAACGGGGATGGTTTTTTGGACGCTCCCCTAGCGGACCAGGTCAATGTTATGAACCGTTGGCAGTACCAAAATCCCGACACCGGATGGGTGAGTTTTATAAATGTTAGGTTCCTGAACGATGAAAAGCAATTGGGGGAAACCGATTTTGATCCTTTCCGGGATCGCGGGACGACCAATTCCTGGGGAGGGGAAATAGATACCCGTAGATTTGATTCTTCCTTGAAACTGGGTTATGTCTTTCCAGACCTTCCCTTTCAGAGTATCGGTTTCCAAGCTTCCTACAGTATCCATAAACAGGATTCCTATTTTGGGTTCAATCAATACAATATAGATCATCAGAGCCTGTACTCGAACGCCATCTTCAATTCCATTATAGGGAATACCCAGCATCAGTTCAAGACAGGGGTCACATTTGCCCTTGATACCTATTCCGAATGGGTAAATACAACGGACTATGGCAGGACGGATAGCTCCGTGGGGGCCTTTTTTGAATACAATTATGACGATCTGGAAAATTTGAGCCTGAATGCAGGCCTTCGGGTGGATACCCATAACCTATTGGGAACATTTCTGACCCCTAGATTGCACTTGCGCTATGTTCCTTGGGAAAATTCCAGTTTACGGGCGTCCCTAGGCAAAGGAAGAAGGGCCGCGAATATCTTTGCGGAGAACCAGCAGCTGTTCGGATCCTCCAGACAAATAAACGTACAAGATGGAAATGGCAAGGTCTATGGACTGGCGCCTGAAGTGGCTTGGAATTACGGGGTTGGATTTTTACAAGGCTTTCAGCTTTTCGGAAAAAAGGGGAACCTTTCATTGGATTATTACAGGACCGATTTTGAGCAGCAGGTCGTGGTGGATTGGGAAAATCCTGCCATGGTGTCCTTTTACAACTTGGAAGGGGATAGTTATGCCAATAGTTTTCAGGTGGAAATGGATTATGTTCCCGTACGAAATTTGGAACTTAGGGCCGCCTATAAAAATTATGATGTCAAGACTGATTATTCCGATGGAAGGCTGCAAAAGCCGCTACAGGCCAAGAATCGTTTTTTTGCCAATGTGGGCTATATCACCCAGCCAAATGAAAAAGGGGCCCAGTGGCGTTTGGACTATACCTTGCATACCATTGGGGAACAACGGTTGCCAGCGGTGCCCGCACCATCGGCAGAACTTTTGTCGGATCGGTTCTCAGACCCCTATAGTTTAATGAACGCACAGGCAACCAGGGTATTCTCAAGACATTTTGAAGTATATGTCGGTGTTGAAAATTTGACTAATTTTATGCAAGAGGATGCGGTTTTGGGTGCGGGGGATCCCTTTGGCGACTATTTCGATACCAGTATCGTATATGCCCCCATTATGGGCGCAACCTATTATGCCGGATTTCGATATAAATTATAAGGTAAATAGGACCCATTATTAGTAACAGGAACTGCCAAATGCAGTCCATAAAAATGTAAAAAAGATGAGAAAAGTATTATTATGCCTGGTTTTCTTGGCCGCGTCCGTAACGGTGACCGCACAGGAAAAGAACAAAAAAATGGTCATGGAAGTGGATGGTAAGTGTGAAATGTGCAAAATGCGCATCGAAAAGGCCGCTCTGGCCGTACCCGGTGTGAAATATGCCCTATGGGATATTCCTTCGCACCAATTATCGCTGGTGATGGACGAGCGCAAGACAAATTCCATGGAAATCAAAACGGCATTGGTGGAAGTAGGACATGATACCAAAGAACTGAAGGCTACCGAAGAAGCCTATGGCAAGGTACATCCCTGTTGTAAATATCGCGAGGATTCTTCGGACGACAGTGGGGTACACCATAGGTAATAGCCCCGTACTTTGAACATAAAAAAATGGGCTGCCTTTTCAGGCAGCCCATTTTTTTATTGGGAGTATATGACCTACATCATTCCCGGCATTCCACCGCCCATTGGGGGTCCTGCAGGGGCATCTTCCTTGATATCGGTAAGTGCGCATTCGGTCGTCAATATCATGCCTGCAACGGAAGCGGCATTTTCCAATGCTACCCTTGTTACTTTCTTGGGGTCAATGATACCGGCTTTCAGCATATCCACATAGGTTTCCGATTTGGCATCATAACCATAATCGCCCTTGCCCTCAAGAACTTTGGCAACTACCACGGAACCTTCTCCGCCGGCATTCTCCACAATGGTCCTTAAAGGTGCTTCAATGGCCCTGGCCACAATTTGAAGCCCGGTTTCCTCATCTGCATTTTCAACCTTTAATTTGGCCAGTACTGACTTGGCCCTTACCAAGGCAACCCCGCCACCGGCAACGATACCTTCTTCAACGGCTGCCCTGGTAGCGTGCAGCGCATCGTCCACGCGGTCTTTTTTCTCCTTCATCTCCACTTCGGAAGCGGCACCTACATAAAGTACGGCAACCCCACCTGCCAACTTGGCCAATCTCTCCTGAAGTTTTTCCCTGTCATAATCGGAAGTGGTACTTTCGATCTGGGATTTTATTTGGTTCACCCTGGTCTTTATGTCCTTGGCAACACCAGATCCATTAACGATAGTGGTATTATCTTTATCTATGGTAACTTTTTCACAGGTTCCCAACATGTCCAATGTGGCATTTTCCAAAGAGAAACCTCTTTCTTCGGATATTACCGTACCTCCTGTCAAAATGGCTATATCTTCCAACATGGCCTTTCTTCTATCCCCAAAACCTGGGGCCTTAACGGCGGCAATTTTAAGGGAACCCCTTAATTTGTTCACTACCAAAGTGGCCAAAGCTTCTCCATCAACATCTTCCGCTACGATCAATAGGGGTTTTCCAGATTGTGCCACTGGCTCCAAAACGGGCAGTAGGTCTTTCATGGAAGAAATTTTCTTGTCGTACAAAAGTATGTACGGATTCTCCAAATTGGACATCATCTTTTCGGAATCGGTCACGAAATAAGGAGAAAGATAACCCCTGTCGAACTGCATCCCTTCTACCACGTCCACATAGGTGTCGGTTCCTTTAGCTTCCTCGACCGTGATAACGCCTTCTTTGCCAACTTTGCCGAAGGCCTGTGCGATCAACTCGCCTATGGTATCATCGTTGTTTGCGGAAATGGAGGCGACCTGTTTTATTTTTTCGGAGGAATCACCCACTTTTTTGGCCTGCTTTGCCAAGTCGGCAACAATGGCCTCAACAGCCTTGTCTATTCCCCTTTTTAAATCCATTGGGTTTGCACCCGCAGCTACGTTTTTAAGGCCTTCCTTAACAATTGCCTGTGCCAGAACGGTAGCGGTAGTGGTACCGTCCCCTGCCAGATCGTTTGTTTTGGAAGCGACTTCCTTTACCATTTGAGCGCCCATGTTTTCCAGTGGATCGGCCAGTTCGATTTCTTTGGCTACGGTCACCCCATCCTTGGTCACCATGGGTGCACCAAAAGATTTACTGATGATTACGTTCCTTCCCTTGGGTCCCAAGGTTACTTTTACGGCATTTGCCAAAGCGTCTACGCCCCTTTTAAGGCCATCACGTGCCTCAATATCAAATTTTATATCCTTTGCCATTTTGTAAAATTATTTTTAAATGATTAAATGATTGCAAAAATGTCAGTTTCGCGCATGATAAGGTAATCCTTACCTTCCAATTTTAATTCTGTACCGGCATATTTGCCATAAAGTACGGTATCCCCGACCTTTACTGTAACTTTGTCGTCCTTAGTACCTGGGCCAACTGCCACTACTTTTCCTTTTTGTGGTTTTTCTTTTGCGGTTTCTGGGATGTAGATACCTGAAGCCGTTTTGGTTTCGGCGGCCATGGGCTCGATAAGTACCCTATCGGCTAATGGTTTAATGCTAACTTTAGACATATTTATAGTTTTTAAATTTAAAATTGCTGTATAGTTCTAGGCAGAAATTATGCCATTGCGGAAAACCTGACATATTATAAATGAAAAATGCCAGCTTGTCATTAAAGCTGGCATTTTTTTATGGATTTATGATTTATTCCTATTCTTGGTCTTCGTTCGGCACCGCATCCTCGGCAGGGGGAAGGGCATCCGGTAAAGGCTGGCTTTCGGGAGCCGTTGTTTCCATTTCATCGCCTTGGAGCAATTTCGAATCACTCTCGCCAAGACTTCCTTTTAACGCTACATTGGACAACAGTATCAGTACAATTAGCAAGGTGGCCAAGGTCCATGTGCTCTTGTCCAAAAAGTCCCCTGTCTTTTTTACGCCACCGACCACTTGGTTTCCGCCACCTCCAAATGAAGATGACAATCCACCGCCTTTTGGATTTTGTACCATGATGACCAAGACCAACAATAGGCAGACAATGATGATTAGGACTAGGAATATTGAAAATGTACTCATCGTGATATTAATTTTCTTTTTGTAATTTTTCCACCGCTTTTATGCGGTCTGCAAAGAAACTACTTTTTTCTGGATATTTCAAACTTAAAATTCGGTAGGCCTGTATGGCGTTTTTGTATTTTTTTTGTTCTAGGTAGACCTTGGCCAAGGTCTCTGTCATCAGTTCTTTTTTGTCCATTTTTATGGATTCCTTGATGTCCACCTTTTCAATTTTCTCCTTTGGGACTATCTTTGGATTGTTCTGTATGAACTTATCGATAAGGTCGAATTTTTTCTTTTTGTCCTTTATTTCCCCTTCCGATCGGGGCATGGGAAGATTCTTTTGGGCCATAGAAGGTTCTTCTAATGCTTTGGGCGCAGTTAGCTGCAACCATTCCATAAAGGAATATTTTTCTTTTTTCGTAAAGGGAAGCGGTTGGCCCATTTCCAGTTCTTGGGCATCTGATTTTTCACTTGGTTCCCTATTCGGCCGCTCGTCCCTCGGATCCTTTGAGCTAAAAAGCGACGGGTCCAAAATTTGTTCCGCCTCCCGTATGTTTTTGGGATAGGGGCCGTCCTGATCGCCATTGTCCTGTATGGTAGTTATGGACTGAGTGGGTTCCACTTCCTCGGCAAAGATCTCTTTTTCCTTTAGGGGTATCCCATAACCTGAAATACTGTCGGCTATGGTATTCTGTAAAAAATCCTCGGAAGTGATGAATTCGAAAAGGATATCGCGATCCGTGGTATGGGCGGCGGTGACCTTTAGGGCATTGTTGAATTTAAAGCTGTTGAGATTTTTAAGGCCTTTCAGGTGCAGGGCACGTGCCGCTTGGAAATAGGGGTATGTTTCCAATACGTCTTCCAGTTGTCTGGTCTGTACGGGCGAAACCACCTTTTCAGGGTGTTGTAAAAGATATGTAAAATCGGCTACGTTCATTTTTTACCAATCGGCCAATGATGCGTTGAATATATCTTGGGTAATCCGCTCAAAGATTACTTCATGTGCTTCTGTCCGAACGGTACTGAGCTGCGCATTTGCCGGATAGTCATAGAAGAATGAAAAATTTTTCTCAAAATCCACACCCTCCTTTGTCTTGTTGAAGAACCGGACCTTTACGGTAATGGTCAACCTGTTCTGCGCCGCTGTCTGTGCCGAGGTGGCGGTCATGGGCGCAATGCGGTATTCCACGATTTCCCCTTCGTACAGGAGGTCGCCCCCCGATGGGACCATATCAAGACTGGTCTGGTTCTGCAACAGGTCCTGAAGGGCAAGGGTAAAATCCCTGTCCAAATTGGGTTCAATGGTAGATCCCGGACTTTGGGCGGCATAGTTCTGGAAATAATTTACCTGGAATGTCTTTGCGGTCCCCACATCGCCCCCCGTAAAATTATAGGCGCCACAGCCATGTAGGGCAATGGCGGCCAGGAACACTGCCAATATATTTTTGATACTTCCCATTATAGATCGTACTGTTTTATTTTTCTGTAGAGCGTCCGCTCGGAGATGCCCAGTTCCGATGCGGCCGCCTTTCTTTTTCCCTTGTTGCGCTCCAAGGATTTTTTTATGAGCTCTATTTCCCTTTGATGTAAAGATAATGTTTCCTCCTCTTGGATCTCTTCCGCAAAATGATATTTGTCCTCGGCAACGGATTTGGTCAATGGTTTGTCAACTTGACCTTCCGGAAGGCTCAATAGTTCCATTGCATTGGATTCTTCCTCGGTAAATTCCTCCTCGTCCCCGGCGGCATTGTTGCCGTAAATCTTTCTTATAAGGCCTTGCTGCTCTTCCTGTACCTTGCTGGAATCGTTGTTCTTGATAAGTTCCAAGGTCAATTTTTTAAGATCGTTCAGGTCTCCCTTCATATCAAATAGTACCTTGTACAGGATTTCCCTTTCATTGGCGAATTCGCCTTCTTTCTGACCCTGTTTTATGACCGCTGGCAAGTTGGAATCGCCCGAATTTGGCAGGTAACCGTTTAGTGTGCCCAATGAAATGTTCCGGTTTTCTTCCAGCACGGAAACCTGTTCCGCAATGTTCCGCAATTGTCTGATATTGCCGGGCCATCTGTATTTTAGCAGCAATCCAACCGCATCGTCCTCCAAACGGATGGTGGGCATCTTATATTTCTGTCCAAAATCGGAAGCGAATTTTCTAAAGAGAAGATGGATGTCCTCTTTCCGTTCCCGTAAGGGGGGGATGTTTATCTCTACGGTGCTCAAACGGTAGTAAAGATCCTCCCTGAACTTTTCCTTTTTAATGGCCTCGAACATATTTACGTTGGTGGCCGCCACGATACGGACATCGGTCTTTTGTACCTGTGAGGAGCCCACTTTTAGGAACTCCCCGTTTTCAAGGACCCTCAATAACCGCACTTGGGTCGTAAGTGGCAGTTCTCCAACTTCATCCAAAAAAATGGTGCCACCGTCCGCCACCTCAAAATACCCACTGCGGGTAGCGGTGGCTCCCGTAAAGGCCCCTTTTTCATGGCCAAAGAGTTCACTGTCTATGGTCCCCTCGGGGATCGCCCCACAGTTTACGGCAATGTATTTGGCGTGTTTACGGTGTGAAAGTGCGTGTATTATCTTGGGCAATGCTTCCTTGCCCACCCCGCTTTCCCCTGTCACGAGCACCGAAATGTCGGTGGGGGCCACCTGTATGGCCTTTTCTATGGCCCTGTTGAGCTTAACATCGTTTCCAATGATCTCAAAACGCTGTTTTATGGCTTGTACCGATTCCATTTCCGTTAATTGTTGTCGCTATATCCCACAGCATGTCCTATGAGCGTGGCCGAGGTGCAGCTATTTATTTTCACATTTACAAAGTCGCCCACTTTATAGTTTTCCTTTGGGAAAACCACTACTGTGCTCTGCGAGTTCCTGCCCATCCAGTCGGATGGTGACTTTTTGGAAGTGCCTTCGATCAGCACTTCCTGTATTTTTCCCAACTGCTGTTTTATCCTGAAATGGCCATGTTCACGCTGTAGGGCGATGATCTCTGCAAGTCGCCTTTTCTTGACCGCATCGGGCACATCGTCCGTCATTTTCCGTTCGGCCAGGGTTCCCGGTCTTTCGGAATAGGCATACATATATCCAAAATCGTATTTCACCCTTTCCATGAGGGAGAGGGTATCAAGGTGGTCTTCCTCGGATTCTGTCGGAAAACCGGAGATCATATCCTGTGATATGGCACAGTCGGGCAATAAATTACGGATATTGTCTATCAGTTCAAAATATTCTTCCCTGGTGTGCAGCCTGTTCATTTTTTTTAAGATCCTGTTGCTGCCGCTCTGTACGGGGAGATGGATATAGTTGCAGATATTTTTATGGGCGGCCATGACCTTGATGACATCCAAGGTCATATCCTGCGGATTGGATGTGGAAAAACGTATCCTTAATTTGGGTCGGCGGATGGCCACCATGCCCAAAAGATCCGCAAAATCCACTGCTGTGGCCTTTTGTATCTCGGACGCTTCTGCGAAATCCTTTTTAAGACCGCCCCCGTACCAAAGGTAACTGTCCACGTTCTGGCCCAAGAGGGTAATCTCCTTAAAGCCTTTGTTGCAAAGGTCGTCCACTTCCTCCAATATGGATCGGGGGTCACGGCTGCGTTCGCGTCCCCTGGTAAAGGGTACCACACAAAATGTGCACATATTGTCGCACCCCCTGGTAATGGAGACAAAAGCGGATACCCCGTTGGACTGGAGTCGAACAGGGGCGATATCGCCATAGGTCTCATCTTTGGAAAGGATCACGTTCACGGCATTTCTGCCGGAATCCACTTCTTGAATAAGGTTTGGCAAGTCTTTATAGGCATCGGGCCCGACAACCATGTCCACAATTTTTTCCTCTTCCAACAACCGGGTCTTCAACCGTTCGGCCATACACCCCAAGACCCCTACTTTCATATGGGGCCGGTGTTTTTTGACCGCATTGAATTTTTCCAAACGTTTACGAACGGTAAGTTCCGCTTTTTCCCGAATGGAGCAGGTATTCACCAGCACCAGGTCCGCTTCCTCCAAGATCTGTGTAGTATCGAAGCCTTCGGTGGCCAAAATGGAGGCTACGATCTCGCTATCTGAAAAATTCATGGCGCAGCCATAGCTCTCTATATAGAGCTTGCGGTTGTTCCCTAGGTTGGTACCCAGGGACAAAGAAGTGCCCTGAACGGTTTCGTCTATGATCTTTTCCATTGGATTGTATTTGACCTTTGGTCCAATAAGGGGGCAAAGATAATGCTTAATAAGGAAAAGTGACAATTTGACAGGAAAATTTTAGCAATTGTACGTAGGTTTTCGAGGGTATGGCCCATGCCATGATTTACCCTTTTCAGATGCGGGCACGTTATGGTCTTTAGTGGGTAAGGCGTTAAAGAGCCGATTTTTTTGGTGCAATTGTGTCCCTGCCCTAGGTTTTTTAGGATGTGGAACGGGGATAAAGCGTTAAATAAAAAAATTGATATACTTTTGTGTCACCAAAAAACATTGAATGGCAAAGAATTTAGTAATTGTAGAGTCGCCGGCTAAAGCAAAAACAATAGAGAAATTTTTAGGAAAGGATTTTAAGGTGGAGTCCAGTTTCGGACATATTGCCGATCTTCCTTCCAAAGAGTTGGGGGTAGACGTGGAAAATGGGTTTAAACCTAAATATATTGTTGATAGCGATAAAAAGGCACTTGTAAAAAAACTAAGGGATCTTGCAGGCAAGGCCGACACCATATGGTTGGCCAGTGATGAGGACCGGGAAGGGGAGGCCATATCCTGGCATTTGGCAGAAGAGCTAAAGCTGGACATGGCAAAGACCAGAAGGATCGTGTTCAATTCCATTACCAAATCTGCCATCCAAAAGGCCATTGAGACCCCTCGTGGAATCAACTATGACCTTGTTAACGCACAACAGGCAAGAAGGGTATTGGATCGCTTGGTAGGATATGAACTTTCGCCCGTTCTTTGGAAAAAGATAAAACCTGGCCTGTCCGCGGGTAGGGTCCAATCCGTAGCGGTACGCCTGATCGTGGAAAGGGAAAGGGAAATAGACGGCTTCGTTCCCGAAGCTTCCTTTAAGGTATCGGCCGAGTTCAAAACATCGGAAGGGTCTGTTTTTACGGCCAAGCTTTACAAGACATTTACTTCAAAGGAAACGGCGGAACTCTTTTTGAAAAAGAACATCGGGGCCAATTTTTCGGTAGCGGACCTGGATAAAAAACCGGCCAAGAAATCGCCTGCTGCGCCCTTTACGACCTCCACCCTGCAACAGGAAGCCTCCAGAAAAATTTATTTTTCCGTAGGCAAGACCATGCAGGTGGCACAACGTTTATATGAAGCGGGGCTCATTACCTATATGAGAACCGATAGCGTTAACCTTTCCAAGGAAGCCTTGGATGCTGCCAAGGACGCTATTATTGGCAATTACGGAAAGGAATATAGCACTGTAAGGAATTTTACGGGCAAGTCCAAAGGGGCTCAGGAAGCCCATGAGGCCATACGTCCCACGGATATGAAAATACAATCACCTTCCTTGGATAGGGACCAGTCTAAACTGTACGACCTGATCTGGAAGCGTACACTGGCTTCCCAAATGAGCGATGCAGAACTGGAGCGCACCAATGTGAAGATCAAGGCAAGTACCCATGGCGAAGAATTTACGGCCAATGGGGAGGTCATTAAATTTGATGGGTTCCTGAAGGTCTATATGGAAGGTACCGATGATGAGGACCTTTCGGAAGAGCAGGAGGGCATGTTGCCGCTCATGACGGTAGGGGCGTCCCTTGCCAATAATTATATCTCCGCCACGGAACGTTTTTCAAGGGCACCTTATAGATATACCGAGGCTTCCCTGGTCAAAAAACTGGAGGAACTGGGTATTGGAAGACCTTCCACATATGCCCCCACCATCTCTACCATTCAAAATAGGGGCTATGTGGAAAAGGGATCGGTAGAGGGAGCCGAACGAAAATATGTACAGCTTTTACTGAAAGGCGATAAGTATGCCGAAAAAGAGCTAAAGGAAAATGTTGGCTCGGATAAGGGCAAATTGGTCCCGACCGATATAGGGACCATCGTCACCGATTTTTTGGTTGGACATTTTGCCAATATCCTGGATTATAACTTCACCGCCAAAGTGGAAGAGGATTTTGATGGGATAGCGGCAGGGGAGGAAGATTGGCAAAAGGTCATGAGCAATTTTTACCGCGATTTCCATCCCAATGTACTGGATGTGGAGGAAAATGCGGATCGGGCCAGCGGGGAAAGGATCCTGGGGACCGATCCCAAATCCGGGAGGCAGGTATCCGTGCGCTTGGGAAGGTTTGGCCCAATGGTGCAGATAGGCACTTCCGAAGAAGAGGAGAAACCTTTGTTCGCAAGTCTTTTGCCGGAGCATTCCCTAAATACCATTTCCTTTGAGGAGGCCATGGACCTCTTTAAGTTGCCCAGACATCTGGGGAGTTATAAAGGTGAGGAGGTAGAGGCCAATGTGGGCCGTTTTGGCCCATATGTTAAGTTTGGTACTACGTTTGTTTCGATGTCGGCCGGCGAAAGTGCATTGGACATTGATATGGAAAGGGCGATAGAGCTCATAGAGGAGAAACTAAAGGCCGATGCTCCCATAGCTTCTTATGAAGAAAGGGAGGTAACCAAGGGAACCGGCCGCTTCGGTCCCTTTATCAAGTGGGACGGAATGTTCATCAATGTTCCCAAAAAATACGATTTTGACAACCTTTCCAAGAACGATATTGTGGAACTTATTGAAGCCAAGAAACAGAAGGAAAGGGAAAAATTGGTACAGGACTGGCCCGATGCCGGAATCCGTATCGAAAAGGCCCGATGGGGGAGACATACCATTATTAAGGGTAAGATAAAAGTAGAACTTGCAAAAGAGGTGGACGTTGCCAAATTTACATTGGAGGAGGCAAAGGCCCTGATCGAAAAGAAATCGCCCAAGAAAAAAGCCAAGGCAAAACCGAAAGCGAAAAAATAGGACCTCGGGACCAGGGTCTTTGTGCACAAGTGGCCAGCAACAGAGGGTGGGAACCATGCCGGATGATTAAATTGAAGGGGGATACCCATTATAAATAAAAAACAATTTAAACATATCACCAACCTATGGCATTTGATTTTTTGGTCCCAATCGAGGAGAAAATATTGGCCCATTGCGAGCTGCTGCCAGCGCAGTCCTTGGGCAAGAACATCCATAAGCATACCGCGCGCAAAGGAATCCCCGTGCTGGCCAATGCCAGTATCGCACTTCTTGGCGTACACGAGTCCAGAAATGCCTTTGAAATGAAAATGGAACGCTTGGACGTTTCCGCGATCCGCTTACAATTGTACCGCCTTATGTTGGGCAATTGGAACACCACCCTGATCGATATTGGAGATGTGGAGCAGGGGGAGGCCGTAGAGGACACCTACTTTGTGGTCAAGGAAATAGTGGCAGGCCTGCTGGAAGAAAATATAATTACCGTTATCATAGGGGCTACCCAAGACCTTACCTACCCCACTTATAGGGCCTTTGATGGATTGAAACATATGGTGAACCTGGTTGGGGTTGACAGCCGTTTCGATTTTGGGGACGCAGAGGAGCTGATTTCCTCCAATTCCTATATGAGCAAGATCATTTCCGATAAACCCACAAACCTCTTTAATTTTTCCAATATCGGTTATCAGAGCTATTTTAATGCGCAGGAGGAAATAGACCTTATGGAACGGTTGTTTTTTGATGCCTACCGTTTGGGGGAAATGGCTTCCGATATTTCCTTGGCCGAACCCGTACTGCGAAACGCAGACATCGTAAGCATGGACGCCAGGGCGATAAGGGCCTCCGATATGGGCATGACGACGGAGTTTTCCCCCAACGGTTTCACGGGACGGGAAATCTGCGCCATCTCAAGATACGCCGGGATCAGCGATCATGTGTCCGTTTTTGGGATCTATGAGATCGGAAACGGGAACCAATCGTTCCAACTCATCGCCCAGATCATTTGGTACTTTATTGAAGGGGTGAATTTTCGCATCAAGGAATCGCCCTATATGGACCTGGACAACTTCACAAAGTTCATAGTGCCTACGGAAGACGACGACCTTATCTTTTTTAAGAGCATCCTTACCGATAGATGGTGGATAGAGGTACCCTCCATTATCACTTCACATACTAAATCAAATTCACTTGCGTTATTACCATGCACCGAAAAGGACTATTTGCAGGCATGCGATCAAAATATTCCCGAAAGGTGGTTAAAGGCCCATAAGAAGGGGTTTAATTAATAATTGGAATTTTTAAGTATAAATTGTTTTAACACAATATTTTATTTAAAAAGCAGTTTTAGAGAATAATAATTGTGTTTGCAGTCTGTAATCTTAAATCGAAATTTAACCTAAGTATGAAGAAGCTATTGTTATCATCTATAGCATTTGTTTTTTTGCTCACCGGTTGTGGGTCCAAAACAAAAGGAGAGCTGGTCGGGGCCCAGGGTAAAAAGTGGTATCCGGAGAAACCTTATGGGATGGAATTGATCCCACGGGGTTCCTTTATCATGGGTAAATCCGAGGAAGATGTGGCACAGGTCCACAATGCACCTACAAAGACGGTTACGGTGACCTCCTTTTATATGGACGATACCGAAATAACCAACAGCGAATACAGACAGTTTGTGGATTGGGTTAAGGATTCCATTGCCAGGACGCAGTTGGCGATCCTTGCCGATGAACTCGGTTTGGGACCGGAGGATGAGGGAATTGGGGAATATGCATTTATGGACGCCGATACGACCCGAATGTCCGTATATGATAAATACATGATGGACAATTACTCCGGCATGGGGGAAACAGGATACGAGGGGAGGGCCCTTAACAGGGATCGGGACCTTATTTGGGATACATCCGAATATCCGGACGAATACTATGCCGAAATAATGGATTCCCTTTACATACCGGAAGAAGAATCCTACAATGGTCAAAGGACCATTGACGTTACCAAACTAAAATACGGCTATAGCTGGATGGACATAGAGGCCGCGGCACGTTCCAAAGACGGTAGAAGGAAGGACTTTATCCGTAAGGAGCAACTTGAGATCTATCCGGATACGACCGTATGGATCAAAGATTTTGAATACTCTTATAACGAACCGATGCACAACGACTATTTTTGGCACGACGCATATAGCGATTATCCGGTGGTAGGGGTTTCATGGCAACAGGCCAAGGCATTCTGTAACTGGAGGACCAAATTTAAAAATGACGACCAAAAGAGCAGGGGGAAACAGTTTGTGAACCAATTTAGACTGCCCACCGAAGCTGAATGGGAATATGCGGCCAGAGGTGGGATCGAAAGTGGCACCTATCCTTGGGGCGGACCTTATGTAATAAGCGATACGGGATGTTTTATGGCCAATTTCAAACCACAACGTGGGGATTATGCGGCGGATTCGGCACTCTACACCGTGGAAGCCAAATCTTTTGAGCCCAACGATTATAACCTTTACAACATGGCGGGCAACGTTTCCGAATGGACCAATTCGAGCTATGAGCCCGGTTCTTACGAATTTGTTTCCACTATGAACCCAAATGCAATATCGGCCGACAATGAGAGAAAGGTGATACGTGGCGGTTCTTGGAAAGATGTGGCCTACTTCCTGCAGGTAAGTACAAGGGATTATGAATACCAGGATTCCGCCCGTAGTTATATCGGTTTTAGGACAGTACAGGATTATATGGGGGAACAGGATTCCACCAATTAAAAAGCAATAAATAGTGATCAAACGTAAACCAAATCTTTATTATTAAACATTAAACTAAAATTAGAATTATGGCACAGTCAAAATCAACAAAAAAATTATTTAATATGGCCTATGGCCTTGGAGCGTCGGTGGTGATCATTGGTGCATTGTTCAAGATCCTTCACTGGGAATTTGGCCCCCTTACAGGTGGACTGCTTTTGGCGGTTGGTCTTATAACCGAAGCCCTTATTTTTGCGATCAGTGCTTTTGAGCCTGTTGATGACGAGTACGACTGGTCTTTGGTATACCCTGAATTGGCAGGTGGACAGGTTGCCGGTAAAAAATCGAATTCCGCTGCAGAGATCAAGGAAGCCGAAACGTCCCTTTCAAAAAAATTGGACGATCTTTTAAGGGAAGCAGGTGTTGATGCCGAACTTATGAGCAGCTTGGGAAGCAGCATCAAAAATTTTGAAGGTGCAGCAAAAGGGATCGCACCAACTGTTGACGCCATGGCATCCACTAGGAAGTATTCCGAGGAAATGTCACAGGCGGCCGCACAGATGGAATCCTTGAACAGCCTTTACAAAGTACAGTTGGACAGTGCCAGCAGACAAGCTTCCATCAATGAGGAAGTGGTACAGAATTCCAGTGCGCTAAAAGAACAAATGCAATCCCTTGCATCCAATCTTTCCTCCCTTAACGGAGTGTACGGTGGTATGTTGTCCGCAATGAACAGAAACTAATGTCGGTATTCAGTCAAACCCAGATCAAAGTATTAACCAATACCTAATTAGAAAAAAAACATGGCAGGAGGAAAAGCAACACCGCGGCAGAAAATGATCAACTTAATGTATTTGATCTTTATCGCCATGCTAGCGCTCAATATGAGCAAGGAAGTCCTATCGGCTTTCGGTCTCATGAACGAAAAATTGGAAGCTTCCAATAAAAAGACAACGGAGAACAATTTAGCGTTCTTGAGCGGTCTTGAAACCAAGGCAAGTGAAAACGAGGAAAAATTCGGGCCCCTTTTACAGGACGCCAGAAAGATAAAGGAACTGTCCCAAGAGTATTTCGATTATTTGGAAAACCTTAAAAGGGAAATGGTGAAGGATGTAAAAGATCCCAAGGACTACCAAGTGATGGACAAGACCGACTATCTGGACCAAAAATTCTTCCAAGGTGACAATCTTGGGAAGGAAGGCCAGGAATTTATGAAACGTATCAAGGATTACAGAACCCAAGTATCGGCCATATTGCCCGCTGGAATGGAATCCGTGAAGGCTTCCGTACAGTCCAGGTTCGCTACCGGCGATGCCAATGGAAAAGTGGAAAACAGGGACGGTGCAAAATTGGACTGGTTGGCGTATCATTATGAGGGGTTTCCCCTAGTGGCTTCCCTTACCAAGATTACCGCCATACAGGCCGACGTGAAGGCCACCGAGCAGGATGCCCTAAAGGCCATGTTGGAAGGACAGTTGACAAGTGAGGTGTCCATGACCAACTATACCACTTTGTTGGAGCAGGAGAAATCGGCATACTATCAAGGGGAGAAATTTACAGGAAACATTGTACTGGGCCGTAAGGATGCCACCACCCGACCAAATGAGGTAAAACTTACTTTGGACGGAAGGAAACTTACCGAAGGTCCCGATTATGTGATCGAGGATGGAAGGGTAAAGTTATTGGTGAGCGCCGGTAGTGCGGGAGATCACAATATTAAGGGAGAGCTTATCTTTATGCAGGATGGGGAGCCTACCACTGTTCCAGTGGACGCTACCTTCGCCACTATCACCAAACCCAATTCCGCGGTAATCTCTGCCGATAAGATGAACGTGGTATACCGTGGGGTGGCCAACCCAATTACCATCTCCATTCCGGGAATTCCCGATAACAGGGTAAATGCAAGTGCGCCCGGTCTGGCCAGATCAAGTGGAAGCAAATACATCATGAACCCAGGAACGGGAAGAACGGTAACCATTACCGCTTCCGGAAAACTGCCCGATGGACAGTCGGTAGGTTCCAAAACAGAGTTTAGGATAAAGGATATTCCAAGGCCCGAAGGCTCCATTAGGGGCGAGAGCGGAAGCGTGAAAATGCCAAGGACCAACCTTGAAATATCCACGGTCGGTGCCATGTTGGACGATTTTGATTTTGATCTTAACCTTGCGGTAAGCGGCTTTAAGTTTAAAGTGCCCGGACAGCCCACGGTAAGTGTAAACGGAAACAAATTGGATGCCAGGGCACAAGCGGCCCTTAAAAGGGCAAGCCGAGGGGATGCCGTGCAGATATTTGACATAGAAGCCTATATTACCAATAACAGGAGCTACAAGCTTAAGAAGGTATCTCCCGTGGTAGTGGAGCTTACAAACTAGAAAATAATTAACTTTTGTAATGGGCCGTTCCATCCATATAGGAAACGTGCCCATTACATCTGATTTCTGGACAACAAATAAAAATTATTGACAAATGAATTGGAAGAATGTTTTATTGATCGGAGCGGTTACCGTTATGCCCCTTTCCGTTATGGCCCAGGCAAATATCCTAAATGCCAAGATGCCGGAAGAGATAGGGAAAAAAACGGAGGCGCAAATCGCATTGGACAATGACGCTCCCCTAGAGTACGGTTATGTGGACGATAGGGACATCCTTTGGTCAAAGACCGTTTGGGAAGTGATCGACCTTGATGAGCGCGTCAACTTTCCCCTCTACTATCCTGTGGATACCATTGGGGTGGGGTCCGATAGACGTTCTCTATACGATGTACTGATGAAGAATATCAGGAACGGTAAGTTAAAGGATATCTATGCTGATTCCTACTTTACCGAAAAAAGGAACTTGAGCGACCTAAAGGCTACCCTTCAAAAAGTGGATACCACCGATTATGGGTACGAACAGTTGAATGCAGGGGAGCAGGTTTCCCAGGAATACATCAATAGACGGGAGCTTACGGCTGCCGATCTTGAGGAATTCCTTATCAAGGGAATGTGGTATTTCGACAAACGTCAGGGAGAACTTAAGTACCGATTGTTGGGTATCGCACCCGTTGCGCCCGATGTTAACTTTATCGACAGTGAGTCCATGGATCTTGCCGAGGCTAAGGTTCCCCTTTTCTGGGTATGGTACCCAAGTGCAAGGGAAATTTTGCACGAGGCCAAGGTATTCAACCAACGGAATACGGCACAACCCCTTTCTTTTGATATGTTGTTGAACGCCCGTAGGTTCCATGCCACCATCTATAAAGAGGACAACGTTCATGGCGATCGTGAGATAAGGGATTATATCACGGACAACGCCTTGTTCCAGGTACTGGAGGCCAATAGGATTAAAGAGGCCATAAGGGACAGGGAACAGGATATGTGGGCCTACTGACCAAGTAGCCGGTGTACGATCCAATTCGTACTTTCGGTTTGACCTACTGCCAGAAATAAAACAATCATTTTCCAATTTTAAACATAATGGGAAACGCTGCATTTTACATGTAGCGTTTTTTTACATTTGTACCCATGACAGATTATTTGATCGTGGGCCTCGGATTGGCGGGGATTTCCCTTTGTGAGGTATTGGAAAGGAACAATCGGACCTTTCAAGTGGTCTCCGATACCTCACAAACGGCCTCCATGGTTGCTGGCGGCCTTTACAATCCCGTTAACCTAAAGCGCTTTTCCCTGGTATGGAACGCACAGGAACAATTAAGGAAGGCCATGCCCTTTTACGCACACCTAGAGACCAAACTTAAATTGTCCCTGGACCAAAAAATACCCGTTTACCGAAGGTTCGCTTCAATAGAGGAACAAAATATGTGGTTTGAGGCATCGGATACCCCTCCATTAAGGCCGTTCCTGTCATCCCAGATCCATCTAAATACAAATCCGCACATCCATGCCCCTTATGGGTTCGGGGAAGTGTTGCAGACCGGAAGGATCGATACGAAGACCTTGCTTACGGGCTATAGGCAATATTTAAGGGACCGAAAATTGCTTCGGGAGGAAAGTTTTCTTTTCGATGGATTACAGGTGAACAAGGAAGGTGTTCGCTATGGGGATATTACTGCCAAAAATCTGGTATTTGCCATGGGATATGGCCAGGACCATAATCCCTTTTTCCAGTACCTGCCATTGACGGGGACAAAAGGGGAATTGCTGACCATAAAGGCCGCGGACCTCAAGGAACGGAACGTTATAAAATCATCCATATTCGTTATTCCCCTCGGGCATGACCTTTACCGTATCGGTGCCACTTATAAGTGGAAGGACAAGACCAACCTACCTACTGCCGAATCGCGGGCGGAACTGCTGGATAAGTTGAACACCTTTCTTACATGTGATTATGAGGTGGTGGACCATGTGGCGGGCATTAGGCCTACGGTAACGGATAGAAGGCCATTGGTAGGAAGACATCCCGAAATAGCCAACCTTTATGTAATGAACGGATTGGGATCCCGAGGTGTCATGATAGCCCCTACCGTAGCAGAACAACTTTATTCCCATATTGAAAACGGAACCCCTTTAGATCCCGAAATGGATATTGCCCGATTTACAAAAAAACACTTTAGCCCGTCTTCTTCAAGGCATGGGGGTCATATGTGATGAAAATATTGATCCAAATGTTCCGCGATAGCCGGATGATCACCGGTAGAAACAGTAGCAAGGTGGCCACTATGGCGATAAAACTGATTGGCAAAGAAGCGCCAAGGATCAAGAACGAAACTATAAATGCCGCCACGGCAAAAGCGATCCCTACTCCATAACTGACGTACATGGCCCCATAAAAAAAGGAAGGCTCCATCTTATATTTCGTATTGCAATGGGAGCAGCGGTCGTGCATTTTAAAGATATTCCGCAAATGATAGGGGTTTTTATCCTTGTACATACTCTCCTGATGGCATTTGGGACAACTTCCTGTTAAAATGCTGTAGAGTTTGTTTCCTTTTTTTAACATTTGCACAATATTTGTACAAAGGTACGAATTCTCATTTTTTCTTAATGTAACACTGGTCACAATAACATGCTCAATATCCATAACCTTTCCGTATCATTTGCCGGGGAATATTTATTTGAAGAAATAGCTTTTAGACTGAACGCGGGCGATAGGGTAGGACTTATTGGAAAGAACGGGGCGGGAAAATCCACCTTGCTTAAATTACTGTCCCGCGAAATGGTACCGGATTCCGGCGTTATCGCCTCCGATAAGGATATTCGGTTGGGGTTCTTGAAACAGGACCTCGATTTTGAACTGGGCAGGACCGTTTTGGAGGAGGCCCATCAGGCATTTGTGGAAATCAAGGAGCTCGAGGGAAAATTGGACAGGATCAACCAACAACTGGTGGAGCGAACCGATTATGAAAGCGAAAGTTATAACCAGCTCATCATTGACCTGAACGATATTACCCATCATTACGAAATCCTTGGCGGTTACAATTATCAGGGGCAGACGGAAAGGGTGCTGCAGGGACTTGGGTTTAAAAGGGCCGATTTTGACAAACGTACCGAAACCTTTTCAGGAGGTTGGCGTATGCGTATAGAACTTGCCAAACTATTGCTGCAGGACAACGATGTCCTACTTCTCGATGAGCCCACCAACCACTTGGACATAGAGTCGATTATCTGGTTGGAGCAGTTTTTAAAGGGTTATGCAGGTGCGGTGGTGATCGTTTCCCATGACAGGATGTTCTTGGATAATGTCACAAATAGGACCATAGAAATATCCTTGGGAAGGATCTACGATTATAGTAAACCCTATTCGGAATACCTGGTGCTCCGTAAGGAGATCAGCGATCAGCAGATAAGCGCGCAGAAAAATCAGGAAAAGCAGATACAGCAGACCGAAAAATTAATTGAAAAATTCAGGGCAAAGGCCTCCAAGGCTTCCATGGCACAGTCCCTGATCAAAAAGCTGGACAAAATTGAGCGGATAGAGGTCGATGGGGACGATAACAGTGTCATGAACCTCCGCTTTCCGATTTCGGTCACCCCTGGAAAAGTGGTGGTGGAAATTGGGAACCTCTCCAAGAGCTATGGCGATAACCACGTATTAAAAGGAATAGATCTTTTGGTGGAACGGGGAAGCAAAACCGCTTTTGTAGGGCAGAACGGACAGGGGAAGTCCACCTTGGCAAAAATCACGGTGGGAGAACTGGAGCATACCGGCAGTTTGAAATTGGGCCATAATGTACAGATCGGGTATTTCGCGCAAAACCAGGCCGAATACCTAGATGGGAACAAGACCATTCTGGATACCATGATCGATGCCGCCAATGAAACCAATAGGAGCAAAGTGAGGGATATTTTGGGGTCGTTCCTCTTTAGGGGCGACGAGGTGGACAAATATGTTAAAGTGCTGTCGGGAGGGGAACGCAATCGACTGGCGCTGGCCAAAATGTTGTTGCAGCCTTTTAACGTGCTGGTCATGGATGAGCCAACGAACCACTTGGACATCAAATCCAAAAACGTATTGAAGCAGGCCCTTCAGCGATTTGAGGGAACCCTTATACTGGTTTCACACGACAGGGATTTTCTTCAGGGCCTTACAAATAAGGTATATGAGTTTAAGGATGGGAACATCAGGGAATACCTTGGCGACATAGACTATTACCTGGAACAACGAAAGATCGTAGATTTCAGGGCATTGGAGCAAAAACAGCAACAGCCGAAGGTGAAGGAAAACAATTCCTACAATGAGTTCTCCAATGAGGAGCGTAAAAAGATCAAGGCCCTTAGGAACAAATTGAGCGCAGCCGAAAGCTCCATTGGTAACCTGGAGTCTGAAATTGCCAAAATGGACCTTGAGTTACAGGAGGATCATGCAATTGCCGTTACCAAGCCCAATTTCTTTGATCGGTACGAAACTAAAAAGCGGGAATTAAAGGAGCTTATGGATGTGTGGGAAGGGATTACAATGGAGTTGGAGGAAATGACGGAAAATTCCTAAAATATTTTTTTTACGGTTGTTTTAGACAACGCTTTTTTATGTTTTCACAACAAAAGCCTAATTTCACTAGGTGATTCATCGATTAATTTTGGGAACTGTCACCTAATATCCTTATTTTGTAGGGTAATTCCTTATGGGTGGAGGTGTAAATGCCCAAACAAAGGACTATCTAATTTTTCGAGTATGAAACAAGTATGTTTTTTGTTACTTCTGTCCCTCATGGTTGGTCAGTCCCTATTTGCGAAAGTGCCCAATAGGGAGAGAAAGGCCCTTTTGGCTCTTTATAACGATACGAATGGGGCGCAGTGGTCAAAACCTTGGGACCTTAAATCACCTGTATCCACTTGGTACGGGGTAACGGTCCAAAATGGACATGTGGTCGAAATCAATCTGTTCCGTAACAATCTCGTAGGTACCTTACCCGAACAGATCGGAAAACTGGAACATCTAACAAAACTGAACCTTGCCTTTAACAATATAAGTGGTAGCCTCCCCGAAACTTTGGTAAAACTGGAGCAACTGAAAGTACTGAAACTTGAAATGAACCGACTTAAAGGGGAATTGCCCCAGGATATAGGTAGAATGGCCCAGTTGGAAGAGTTTACCGGCTTCAATAATTTTCTTTCCGGTACCATTCCTTCCAGCATTGGTGACCTTCAAAACCTTCGCATTCTAAATATATCATCCAATAATTTGGAAGGGGAAATACCCAACTCCCTTGGGAATCTTTCAAAATTGGAAAGTTTGGGACTTTTTGAAAATTCACTTGATGGATCTATCCCTTCCGCATTGGGACGCTTGAGCAGATTAAGGGAACTTGTGCTGGCAAACAACGAATTGGGAGGTGATATCCCTATGGAATTCTCACAATTGGCCAGTTTACAGGTATTGCAGATACAGAACAACAAGTTCAATTCATTTAAGAATCTTGAAATGATGGACTCCCAGCAGTTTTTGGTATTCGATTATGATAGGGGACCTTTGGACAAACCCTTCAAGGAAGTCGATATAAATAAGACCAGGATGGCCGATACCAAATTTGAGGATGGCGAACAATAGAAATCACTTATAATTTTAGTTAGTTTGGTTGGGAAGGGATGCGTGGTTGCATCCTTTTTCACGTTAAATCCCGAAAATTGGTATTGTGCCATGTCGCTCCGTATATCCAACTGGTTAGGGTGTCTTCCTTTGGGCGTCTGCCGAGGTAGTTGTTAGTCCAAAAAGCTTTTTCTAAGACGGTATAAAAAGGGTTCCTCAAAATTATACTACTTTTACGCAATGCTTTTATCGGCATAAGTGCATGGCAATAATGCCGTTCTATAGTTTTATCCGGACCATGCCTTAAATAGACGCGTAATGTTCGAACATTTTTTTCAATGCCCGTATTGTTGGGAAGAAATATCCATGCTGCTGGATACATCGGTGCAAAGGCAAACCTATGTAGAGGATTGCGAGGTTTGTTGCAACCCTATAGAAGTTACCCCAATTTTTGAGGGGGAGGAACTGACCGCGTTTACTGCCAATGATCTGGAACAGTAAGATTCACGACATTAACCTAAATTGTCCACGCCCCTCACGTGTTGAAAATGGAATAAATTACTCTACCGTAATTATTTGTCCCCCAACAAATTTGGTCTCGCCAATTTCCTTAGGGTTCCCATGGATGGTAATGGTACCTCCGGCCCGGACAATGGCTTCCACTATTTCGGTAGCGTTAATGTCGGCCCTTCCCCCTGCATTTACCGAAACGTCGGTCTGTGCCGTGATCAGGGCCTCGTTGTTTACAATACCGCCCGTATTGACATGTACGTCTTGGACCTTTGCGGTTCCGGTCAGTGAAACGATACCTGCAGTGGTGGCTTTTACTTCCACCCTTTCGGTCTCAATTTGTAAGTTTATCCTACTGCCCTCCTGAGATTTGATAACCAAGCTTACCGCTCTACATATGCCTTTGGAACTTATGGTTGCTTTTTCGTTGGCATCCAGGAGAACCAAGGGCCTACTATGAAAAAGGGTGACCTTTGTCCCGTGATCTTCCTTAAATTGTCCCAGTTTAAGCCGTATTTTCATCCTGCCCGAACTGTTCTGAATGGTGACGGCATCCTTATGTATCCCTTCCACAATGACTTTATCGGTATCCCCATTGACCAATTCTACGGTAATGGCATCAAATACCTTTAATTCGGAGAATCTTTCAAGGGTAATCGTATCCTGTCCATACGCCGCATCCATTGAAAATACTACCAAGGCGATAAACCATACAATACTTTTTTTTCTCATGGGTAAGTTGTTTTTGATATTCGTTGATAGGGAACAGTAAAAAACTGATAAGGGTGAAGGTCTAACCATATCTCTAAGATAGTTGTAATAGGATTCCGTTGGGCCTAATGGGGATGGAATATTTATATGTCACCATTATTCTCATTTTCCGATGGGCGATTTAATTTATGGACAAGTGGCCCTACGGTCAATCCCTGTACAATGATTGAAAAAACGACCACCACATAGGTGATGAAGAGGAATAGATCCCTATGCATCATCTCGGTAAGGCCTAGGGCCAAGGCAATGGAGATTGCTCCCCTTAGCCCTCCCCATGTCATGATCAAATTGGTATGGGGCTCGAATTTCAATTTCTTCTTAAAGAAAGAAATGGGCAACAAGAGCGATAGAAAACGGCAAAGTAGCACAATGGGAATGGTAACGACACCTGCCAAAAGATAATCCAGTTTAAATGGCAATACCAAAAGTTCCATGCCTATTAGGACAAATAGCAAGGTGTTCAACAGAATATCCGTAAGTTCCCAAAACTTGTCTACATAACTTTCCGTAATTTTCGACATGGTAGAAAACCGTACAGTGTCATTGCCTACCATTAATCCTGCCGTGACCATTGCCAAGGGACCGGAAAGATGTAATTTTTGTGCAACTACGATACCTGTCATAACCAAGGCCAAGGTGATGATCACTTCAATGTCATAATCGTCAATTGATTTCATCATCCTATATGCAAAATACCCCAACACGAGCCCCAAAAGAATGCCACCGACCACCTCGCGTCCAAAAAGGGATAGGATTTCATAAGGGGATATTTCCGCAGTGGGGAATTTAGCCAGCTGAAAAATCGTGAGAAACACCACAACCCCGACCCCATCGTTAAAAAGTGACTCCCCCACAATTTTCGTTTCCAATTTTTTGGGTACACCCGCTTTTTTAAGTATTCCCAGAACGGCAATGGGATCTGTTGGAGAAATCAGAGCCCCAAACAAAAGGCAGTACAAAAAATCAATTTGTAGCCCCATTAAATCGAAAAGGCCGTACATAAAGGTTCCTATGAAAAATGTAGAGGATAAAACGCCCAAGGTGGAAAAGACAAAGATGGGCCAGCGTTGCACCTTTAATTGTTCAAAATTGGTATGTAAGGCTCCGGCAAATAGCAAAAACCCCAACATGATATCCAAAAGGATGGTCCTAAAATCGATCTGTGAAACTATATATTTCTCGGTGTTCAGTAAGGTGGGGTCAATGTAGCTAAGAAAAAAGACCCCTACCGTGAACAAAATGGTAATTACCATAAGACCTATGGTATTGGGCAATTTTAAAAAGCGAACATTTAAATAGCCGAATATTGCCGCAAGAAAAATGAGCACCGTGGTAATAACAAAGTAATCCATTTTATGATGTTTTTCTGGACCGCTGATAAAGATAAAGATCAAAGGTTCAAGATATCCAATGTTCCAATTTCAGATCGTAAGAATTGGGTAATTAATTGATCCTATTGGATATTGGGTGCGGGTGGGCCACAATTGGATCATCAGTGGGCGGACAATTTTCACGTACGATAATTTCAATGGGAATATCGATATTGGGTTCACGATCGCTTTGTTGTGTATGATAGTTAAAAAGGCCTTTTATGGCACTATATCCTTGATATTCGGGTTTTTGGTCAATCAAAAAATTCAGTTCCCCTTTTTGCAGGCACTCCACGTTCATGTGATTAAGGTCGAAGCCAAGGAGGGAAGCGTTTTTGACACCAAGGGATTTTAAAACGGGAGGCATCATATAAGATCGGGCATTGGTCACGAATATTCCTTTTGGTCTTTTGTCCATGAGGGCCGTTTCAATGGCTTCGGACAGTTCAAAGGTATTGTCCAGAGGATGGTTAAAGGTCTTGATCGCAATGGGACGTTCCGAAAAATTGGAATTGAAAAATTCACGAAACCCGTTTTCCCGTTGTTGGTTGTTGGCATGCAGACCATGGGCATGGGCAATGTTGATCACAATATAAAGCCCTTTTTCGCCCACCAGCCCAAATAACAGTCTTGCGGCAACCATCCCGGCCTGATGTGCATTTTGTCGAATAAAATTCGTGGGACCGTCCAAGGCTATTTCAGTGTCCAAAAAGACGACCGACATTTTTTTTGCCTTGGCCAAAGCGAGAAGGAGATTGCTTTCGTCCTTAAAAAAAGAGACGGTGACGAGGCCTTTGTAATCCAGTGCTATGATTTTATGGATTTCCTCCCTAAAGCCTTGCGGACCGGAAAAATAATAGTAATCGACTTCTATTCCCAGTTCATTGAGTTCCCCCACCGCACGATCGATACCCTTTTTCGGGATTTCCCAATAGCTCCAGGCATGGCTTACTTCGGGGATCAAAACGGCCAGTTTTATTTTTTTATTGGCCGCCAGTTTCAGTCGGCTGGCCATGGCATTTCGCTTATATCCGGTAGTTTTGATGATGGAACGGACCCTTTCCTGGGTGCGGGAGGAAACCCCTGGCCTGTTGTGCAACACACGGTCTACGGTACCAATGGATACATCCGCCATTTTTGCTATTTGTTTTATTCCTATGGGCTCTTTCATGCTCAGGTATTACAGTATAGCTTGGGATTTAGAGTAAAATTGGTTCCCAATGGTATTGGAAATCAATGTGTTTGTACGAATATGTTCCTGAAAAAAATTTCCATGTCCCTTCCAGGGTGCACTTGAAGTCCTATAGGCCCTCGGGAATCGGCATTTTCCAAGGTGTACTGCATTACCTGTTCCCCGTTGAGCCATACGGTATAGGTATTTCCGATGGCCTTGGCTTTCATGGTGTTCCATTCCGTGGGTTTGAGAAGCTTTCCAATGTTTTCCGCTTCCACTGGGTACCCTTTTTCAGGTACGTAGGGAGAGCCGGTCATATCCCGTTTCAGGGAACCGGAAACCCCGATCTGGATTTGGGCGTTTGTCGGACTTTCGCCCCGCATAAATATCCCTGAATCAATATCCCCTTCGCCAAATTTAAAATCCAACTGAACCGTAAAATCGTTATAATCAACAGTCGTCCAAAGGATAGACCCCTGTTTTTCCGGGTCATTTTTGGCGACCAAGATACCATTTTCAATCTCCCACCATTGGTTATTGTCAGGTACCTTCCAACCATTGAACGTCTTACCATCGAAGAGCGGTGCCGGTTCCTGGTTCACGGATGCGTTTTGGGAATGTGCGGGAAGAAGGGTTGCCAAAAGGAAAAATAATACGAACTGTGTTTTCATGGGAACGATTATTTTTTAGTGAAGGTTGCGAATTCTTTTTCCACATCCGCCGGAGACAATGTCTTCCCATTATGGACCATAATAGCGTATTTAAAGGTAACCGATTCCCCCTTTTTCAGTTGATGGTTCAGGGTTTCCTTTCCTTCGGAGAAAACTTCCTGTCCCAAGGGATTGGCGGCAAAGAGCCCATAGCCCCTGGCGTGCCAGTACGTGGGATATCCAATATTATTGGGATGGTCCATAATGGTGATCGAAACCGGTTCTCCCTGTACCTTACCCGACAACATGGTCCATTTGGCACGTGTGCCCCATACCTGATCGCCCTTTATATTTTCACTGCTAAGGTAATTGCCATCAACCCCTTCATTGTTTAGTACCTCAACTTTGGTGGCCACTCCGTTCGCATCTATAAACTCTGCGGGTTCTTCGGAGGGCATTTCCAGGGACCTGGCAACACGGATACCGATCAAACCTTCCTTATTATCCTTAAAATTTACATCTTGCAGGGCATAAAGGGTGGTTTCCCGTATGATCTTACGGGTAGTGCCCTCCTCCAGAAAAGTAAATTTGGTTTTTTCTTCCAAAAGGGAAACATTGTCTGGGGTGTCCCAGGAAGCCTTGGTGGTCAGCGTGCCATTTTTCTCATCCATGCCAACGATTTCCTTAAAATTTATGGTTCCATAACGCGATTTTTCCGCTTCGGGAATGGCATAGGAATTGTTCCAGAAATCAAGGCCGTTCACATCTCCATAATTGAACCAGCTCCCTACATGGTGGGGATGGTCCGTACGTTCCCCTGGAATCGGCTCCAGAGGAAACCCCCTGGTAACCGCTTTCCCGCTCTGGGTAAGGATGGGATATAGAATGGGTTTTGGGGTACTGCCATCATAGATATAACTGGTAAAGGGAACATTGTTTATCAGGACGTCCACTTTCCTTTTGTTATCGTCTTTGCGAAAACTGACCCCGGTCGGGGATTCCATGGGGGGGATTTCCTTTTGTTTTTCCTTACAGGAAAAGAGCAGTCCCATTATGGCAATTAGGAGTTTTGTTCGTAACATGTTTTTAGTATTTGAATACTTGGTTTCCTGCCAGGACATCCTGATTTTTACCGTCGAAGGTTGCCTTTAGGCCCGTTCTTAGTGCTGCGGTGGTCATAATATTGGCTATGGAATGGTTATAGGCGGCCTCAATGGAGCCATGCGGCTCTTTTCTGCTGCGCACGCACTCCATCCAGTTCAGCATGTGCAGGGAGGTCATACTGTCTACCCCTGTATTGGCAGAGGTCACTACTTCTGTGACGGTATCGGACAGATCAAATTCTGGCAAATGGTTGGGCTGCATGCCCATTGCACTTGCATGTTGTTCATCCAAACCTCCATTAGGCGTTACTTTATTGGTTTCCAAATTCAGTTCCCCTCCGTTGGAATAATAAATTTCCTTGATTCCACCTGCCGAGTTGGTAAAGCGCGAAGAGTATACTACCTGAAAGCCTTTGGAAAGATCGTCCATGGGACCGTAGTCGAAAACTGCCGTCATGGTATCGTAATTTTTACGCCCGTCCTTCCAAAGGTAGATACCGCCATTTGCGGCAACGCTCCTGGGATGGTCGTAGCCGGAAAACCAATGTACCGTGTCTATCTGGTGCGACATCCACTGTCCGGGAATACCGGAGGAATAGGGCCAGAACAGTCTATATTCTAAATATTTTCGCGGATCCCAGGCTTCAAAGGGCCTGTTCATAAGGTAGCGTTTCCAATCGGTATCCGATTCCCTAATTTCCTTTACCAGGCTGGGAAGCCTCCATCGATCTGGCTGGTTTACGTTCCAGTTCATTTCCACCATTACGATATCCCCGAATTTGCCCGATTTGATGTACTCATTGGCCGCATGGTAATTTTTGCCACTGCGTCTCTGGGATCCGATCTGGAAGATGATGCCGGAATCCTTCACGGCCTTCATGCCCACCCTGGCATCGTCCATGGTTTCGGCAAACGGTTTTTCCACATAGGCATCTTTCTTGGCCTTTGCCGCTTCCACGGTGTGAAGGGCGTGCTGAAAATCGGCCGTGGAGATGATCACCGCGTCAATTTTGTCCCTATCGTACATCTGTTCGTTGTTTTTCCAGGTCTTTATTTTGTTGCCACTGCGACTTTCTATGTAAGCTGCGCCTTCATCCCGCCGTCGGTTCCATATGTCGGAGAGTCCGACTATCTCAAAATTCTGTGTGTTCTGATGTTCCAAAAAAGCGGGTATCAAGGTGTGCTTGGCCCTATTTGAAAAGCCAACGATGCCGATCCGAACACGATCGTTCGCACCCATGATCTTACTATAACTTTTGGCACTCATGGAATGCATGCCGATTGCGATACCACTGGAAGCCAGTGCCGTTTTTTTGATAAAGTCTCTTCTTCCCTTACTCATGATCTTTAATTTTTGGTTTACCGTTAAGTGGATATTTATGTTCCGTACTATTTCAAAATATTGACTCACAAGGTGGGATTTATGCTCCGAACCTTGCGTCGAAATGTTATTTTGGTATTCCGTCCCCATGGGCAATAAGGCCTCAAAAGGAACAGCCTATTTTATCTTCACCTTGGGGATATGGCCCATTTAATGGGATTAAAATTCCCTTACTTTAATACTTCTAAAGAAAACTTGGTCGCCGTGGTCCTGAAGTAGGATCCTTCCTTCCGGCAATCTTCCGAAATCTTTCCATGTCTCGTATTTGCTCTTTTCCACCAAGGCCTTGAAAAGCTGTGAGAACCGGTCGTATTCCACCACTTTTATATTGTTCAGCCAATGCTCTACCTTTCCGCCTTTGACCACGATACGGGCGTTGTTCCATTTGCCCACACCGTTGAAATTTTTGCCTCTACCACTTTCTTGGTTTTCCGCCCTGATCAGGTCGTACAGGGATCCAACGGTCCTGTTTCCATTTTTTCCCATTTTGGCATCGGGATGTTTTTCATCGTCCAAAATCTGGAACTCCAACCCTATGGCCGATCCCTCCCCTTTATTAAGGGATGGATCCACAAAATATTTAATGCCACTGTTCGCCCCTTCCGTTAATTTAAAATCGACGCTCAGTTCAAAATCGCTAAAGGACTGCAAGGTCACGATATCTCCACCATTGGTGGACTCAGCTCCATCGGAGGCCGCAACGCTGAGCACTCCGTCCTGTATGCTCCATCCCTTTGCGGGGAAGGCGTCCAGTTTGGCGCCCCGCCACCCTTTGGCAGATTTTCCGTCCCATAATAACCTCCACCCTTGGCGTTCCTCATTTTCCGTAAGCTGGTTCTGTAGGTAGCTGATTTCCGGAACGTTTACGTCCACGGGATTTCGAGCGTTCTGTAAATCGGTCGTCAGGATTTTAATGTTGCGCCATTTCACGGTCTTCGCTTCCAGTTCCGGCTGGTCAATGGAATGCACCTGAAAGGCAATGAACCCTTCGGCTGTCTGTTCGTCCACCAGATTTGCGCACTGTACCCCATTTATCCAAGTTCTTATCTGATTGCCAATGGCTTCGATCCTATAGTGGTTCCATTGTCCTGGTACCAAAGCCTCTTGTCCCTTGGGGTTTCTGGTAAGGGGATACAACCATCCGCTCCTTGCTTCGTCATATATTCCCCCGGCCCATTTTCGGGAGCTGGTCTCTATCTCACATTGGTAGCCATGCACCCTGCCATCCATAATATCCGGATTGCTTAGGCTCCGAAACTGTACCCCGGAATTGAGCCCGTTTTCCACGAATACTTCAAATTCCAGGATAAAATCGCCATACATTTTTTTGGTGGCCATAAAACTATTTGGCGTACCCAGCTTGGAAGTCCCTATCAACTCCCCATTGCTCACCTTATAAGGGGCTTTCCCGTTCAATTGGGTAAAATTGGAAAGGTCTTTCCCATTAAAAAGAATTTCCCAATTTTCTTGGGCCGTAACGGGAACAAGAATGCACAGGAATAAAATAGTTGTTAAAAACGGGGATTTCTTCATTTTGATTGCTATTTATATTTTTCGGTAACGTTACCGAAAAATATACAATTATGTCAAGACTACAAACACCACAATGGTCAATTGGTAATTATTTTAACAAATTTTGTTCAAATAATTAGTTATTCACTTGTATTTTTGAAATTAAGCAAATTATGCAGACTTTGGGTGTGGGTCAATTTTGAAACGTCCAAACCCTAAACACAACGGATGTATATAGAATTTTGCGACTTAGGGCGAGATTCCATTATCCTTTTAAAATAGTATATTTATGACCAAATGCCCTCCATGATACATCCCGCCTACGGCAACAGTGGCCCTTTTCCATTGTATTTCCTCTATTATCGTGCCCTTATACATTATTTGACCGTTCATGTCCTTTTCGTAAAGAAGATGGTCGTGCCTCACTTGGACATAAATTTTTTTAAGAGAATTGTTTTATAATTACCAAAATCATGTCTGAAAAACAAAAAAAGGCCACTGCCTATTGGAATGAAAACCTACGCTATCTCACCCTTTTATTAGGGATATGGTTCGCCGTTTCCTATGGAGCCGGTATACTGTTTAAAGAAGCGCTGGATTCCATTCCCTTGGGAGGTTTTAAACTGGGTTTTTGGTTCGCCCAACAGGGATCTATATTTGTTTTTGTCATACTGATATTCGTCTATGTCCGTCTGATGAACAAACTGGACAAAAAGTACGGATATGATGAATAGTTATAATTTTTACCAAATAAAGTAACCTTATGGATGTTCAAGTTTGGACGTATATTATTGTAGGATCTACCTTTGCCCTGTACATCGGGATCGCCATCTGGTCAAGGGCAGGGTCTACCAATGAATTTTACGTGGCAGGGGGCGGCGTTTCGCCATTGGCAAACGGAATGGCCACAGCTGCCGACTGGATGTCGGCGGCCTCCTTTATATCCATGGCGGGCATCATTTCGTTCGCGGGCTACGATGGATCCGTATATCTTATGGGCTGGACAGGGGGATATGTTCTGTTGGCCCTTCTGCTGGCCCCGTATCTGCGGAAATTCGGAAAATTCACGGTGCCCGATTTCATCGGGGAACGGTATTACTCCAAAACCGCTAGGATCGTAGCGGTTTTTTGCGCACTGATCGTTTCATTTACCTATGTGGCGGGACAGATGCGGGGAGTGGGCCTTGTATTTTCACGGTTTTTGGAGGTCGAGATCGATACTGGGGTCATCATAGGCATGATCATTGTACTGTTCTACGCCGTTTTGGGCGGAATGAAGGGAATTACCTATACACAAGTGGCGCAGTATTGTGTGCTCATTTTTGCGTTTATGGTCCCCGCCATCTTTATTTCGATACAAATGACGGGCAATCCGGTACCACAATTGGGTATGGGGTCCACGCTTAACGATGGCTCTGGAATGTACCTATTGGATAAGTTGGACGGTCTTTCCACGGAACTTGGTTTTGCCGAATATACGGATGGCTCAAAAAGTATTGTCGATATTTTTGCCATTACCTTGGCCCTAATGGTGGGTACCGCGGGACTCCCACATGTAATCGTACGCTTTTTTACGGTGAAAAGGGTAAAGGATGCCCGTAAATCGGCCGGATGGGCCTTATTGCTGATCGCCATATTGTATACGACCGCTCCGGCGGTTGCCGTCTTTGCCCGTACCAATATGATCGATACGGTCCGCAATGCACCCTATGCCGAAATGCCGGAATGGTTTACCAAATGGGAAAAGACCGGCCTTATCGTCTTTGATGATAAAAACGGGGACGGTACCATTCAATATTTGGCCGACAAACAAAAGAACGAACTTACAGTGGACAACGATATTATGGTGTTGGCAAATCCAGAAATAGCCGATTTGCCCGCGTGGGTGATCGCCCTGGTGGCAGCAGGTGCCTTGGCCGCTGCGCTCTCGACCGCTGCCGGGCTTCTTTTGGTCATTTCCTCCTCTGTTTCGCACGATCTTGTAAAAAGCATCATAAAACCGGATATCTCCGAAAAAGGGGAACTGTGGGCAGCAAGGATCGCGGCTACGGTAGCTGTGGTCATCGCAGGATGGTTCGGGATCAATCCACCCGGGTTTGTTGCCGCCGTGGTAGCCCTTGCCTTTGGTCTGGCGGCGGCCTCCTTTTTCCCTGCGATCGTTTTGGGGATATTCTACAAAAAGATGAACAAGGAAGGTGCCATTTCCGGAATGGTGGTGGGCATTTCCCTAATGCTGTTCTATATGTTGAAGTTTAAGTTCGGACTTTTTGATGGGGGCAAGGATGCGGTGGCCGGTCTTTCAAAAGATTGGTGGTTCGGAATTTCCCCCGAGGGATTTGGCACCGTGGCGATGCTGGTGAATTTTCTAGTGTCGGTTACGGTCATGCGGTTTACTAAGGAACCTCCCATAAATGTCCAGGAAATTGTGGAAGATATAAGGATTCCCAACGGAGCGGGAAAGGCGGTGCAGCATTAAAATATGGCAATCTTTAAAAGTATTGGGGCAGGAATGGTGACCATGTGGACAAGCCCCAAAAACTTTGTAAATTGCAACCTTCAAAAAAGCCAATGGCGCCGTAATAGGAAGGTTGTGGAATTGAAATCAAGGTAGATATATAAAATACAAACGGAAGATGAGCAATTATCACATTAAACATTTAGAAGAATATTACCAGGTCTATAGAAAATCGGTACGGGATCCCGAAAATTTTTGGGAAGAGGTGGCCGAGGAACACTTTATGTGGCGCAAGCGATGGGACAAGGTCCTTAGTTGGGATTTCAGCGTTCCGGAGGTAAAATGGTTCCAGGGCGCACAATTGAACATTACTGAAAATTGCATCGATAGGCATTTACATACCCGTGGGGAACGTACCGCCATCATTTTTGAACCGAACAATCCCGAGGAAGAGGCACAGCATATTTCCTATACCGAGCTCCACAAAAGGGTCTGCGAATTCGCTAATGTACTAAAGGACCAAGGGGTTACAAAAGGTGACCGGGTCTGCATCTATCTGCCCATGATTCCAGAACTGGCCATTTCGGTACTGGCCTGTGCCCGTATCGGGGCCATACACTCCGTAGTGTTTGCCGGTTTTTCATCGACCGCATTGGCCACTAGGATAAACGATAGTGATTGTAAACTTGTGGTGACCTCCGATGGTTCCTATAGGGGCACCAAGGCAATCGATCTTAAGGGCATTGTGGACGAGGCATTACAGGATTGCCCTGGGGTAAAGACGGTTTTGGTGGTAAAAAGAACACATTCAAAAATTGAAATGAAAGCGGGCAGGGATCAATGGTTACAGCCCTTATTGGACGAAGCATATAGGGACTGTGTCCCAGAAATCATGAATGCCGAAGATCCCCTTTTTATTCTCTACACTTCCGGATCCACCGGAAAACCAAAAGGAATGGTACATAGCACGGCAGGCTATATGGTATATACGGCCTATACCTTTAAAAATGTCTTTCAATACAAGGAAGGTGATGTATATTGGTGCACCGCGGATATCGGTTGGATTACCGGACACAGTTATATCGTATATGGTCCCCTTGCAAATGGGGCTACCACGGTACTTTTTGAAGGGGTGCCCAGTTATCCCGATTACGGTAGGTTTTGGGAAATTGTGGAAAAACACAAGGTAAACCAGTTCTATACCGCCCCCACTGCCATTAGGGCGTTGGCAAAGGAAAACCTGGATTTTGTGGAAAAACACGACCTCTCCTCCTTAAAGGTCCTTGGTACGGTAGGGGAACCTATCAATGAGGAGGCTTGGCATTGGTACAACGTAAATGTTGGTAAAAAGAAAAGTCCCATAGTGGATACTTGGTGGCAGACCGAGACAGGTGGCATCATGATATCCCCCATTCCCTATGCCACCCCTACCATCCCAACATATGCGACCTTGCCTTTACCTGGGATACAGCCTGCCCTGATGGACGAACATGGGGAAGAAATAACGGGCAACCAAGTTGATGGCCGATTGTGTATCAAGTTTCCATGGCCCGGTATGGCAAGGACCATCTGGGGCAACCATGAACGTTTTAAAGAGACCTATTTTACCGCCTTTAAGAACAAATATTTTACGGGTGATGGGGCACTAAGGGACGAAGTGGGGTATTACAGGATAACCGGTCGTGTCGATGATGTGATCATCGTTTCGGGGCATAATCTGGGCACCGCACCCATCGAGGACGCCATCAACGAGCATCCTGCCGTTGCCGAGTCGGCCATCGTTGGATTTCCCCATGAAATAAAGGGGAGCGCACTCTATGGTTATGTGATATTAAAGGAGAGCGGGGAGTCTCGCGACCATAATAACCTGCGAAAGGAAATAAACCAGATCATCACGGAACATATTGGACCTATTGCCAAGCTGGATAAAATACAGTTCACCACGGGCCTTCCAAAAACAAGGTCTGGTAAGATAATGAGACGTATCCTTCGGAAGATCGCTTGTAAGGAAACGGACAATCTGGGCGATACTTCAACACTGTTAAATCCGGAAATTGTACAGGAAATAATTGACAATGCGCTCTGATCTATGGGCATTGCCCTGTCATACGCCGTATGCCAGGGCCGTGCTTTCCACTGTATCTTTTTAAGGAAAGCCTTAAAAAGGATGCCGTTGCAATCACTAATGCTAAAATCAACTACCTCGGGGCAAGTCCCACAAGGTGTTGAAGGGAAGAAGACCAATCCACTCCGATGCGCATCATCGGGGATCAACATCCATTTAATGGGATCATAATGTAAACGCTTGGATAGGATTTCCAGAAAGTACCCAATCTAAAGGATTCTAGGGGTTGCTTAAGCCCGTGGGTCCGTGATACTTTTTTTGGCTAATACCTCGGTAAAAAATGTTTTTATAGGGGAATGTTCCCATGTTTTCGTATGGGCCCGGGAATATGTTTGTTCTCCAGCATAGCGAACCCTTTGATCAATTTTCTTCGGGTATGTTCGGGCAATATCACCTCGTCTATAAAACCCCTTTCCGCTGCCCTATAGGGATTGGCAAATTTATCGGCGTATTGCGTTTCCCTTTCCTTTAGTTTTTCTTCAGGATCGGCAGCTTTTTTCAATTCGTTCTTAAAGATAATCTCACTTGCCCCTTTTGCGCCCATGACGGCAATTTCCGCCGATGGCCACGCAAAGTTGAGGTCGGCCCCAATATGCTTGGAGTTCATAACGTCATATGCACCTCCATATGCCTTTCTCGTTATCACAGTAATTCTGGGTACGGTGGCCTCACTAAGGGCGTAGAGCAATTTTGCACCATGTACTATGATCCCGTTCCACTCTTGGTCGGTACCCGGCAAAAAGCCTGGTACATCCACCAAAACCAGTAAGGGGATGTTGAAACAATCGCAAAACCGTACAAAACGGGCCGCTTTTCTGGAGCTGTCCACGTCCAGTACCCCTGCCAGAAAAAGGGGCTGGTTTGCCACGATACCGATACTTCGCCCTCCCAATCGGGCAAAGCCCACCAAAATATTTTCGGCATGGTCTTTATGTATCTCGAAAAAAGTTCCCTCATCGATAATGCCCTTGATCACCAAATGCATATCGTATGGTTTATTGGCATTATCGGGAATGATGTCCGCCAAGGAGTCCCTCATTTCTTCTTGGAGTTGAAAAGGGCATTTTTGCGGGGTTTCCTTATTGTTCTGTGGAAGGTAACTTAAAAGGGTCTTGATCTTTTCAAGACATTCCACGTCGTTCGCGGTGGTGATGTGGGCCACCCCTGATTTAGTGGAATGCGTACTGGCACCGCCCAGTTCTTCGGAAGTCACCTCTTCATTGGTAACGGTCTTTACCACATTTGGGCCAGTAACGAACATATAACTGCTGTTTTCCACCATCATGGTAAAATCCGTAATGGCGGGGGAGTAAACCGCTCCGCCGGCACACGGTCCCATGATGGCCGAAATCTGGGGGATCACACCGGAAGCTTGCACATTTCTATAAAAAATATCGGCATACCCACCTAAGGAACGCACGCCTTCCTGTATCCTTGCTCCCCCGGAATCGTTAAGGCCGATCAGTGGGGCCCCAACTTTTATGGCAAGATCCATGATCTTACATATCTTTTCGGCATGGGTTTCGGAAAGGGCGCCGCCAAAAACGGTAAAATCTTGGGCAAAGAGGTATACCAGTCTTCCATGGATGGTCCCATGCCCGGTAATGACCCCATCCCCATAATACAGTTCGTCTTGCATACCGAAATCGGTGGTCCTATGCGTAACCAACATCCCAATTTCTTCAAAGGAACCTTCATCCAAAAGATAATTTACCCTTTCCCGTGCGGTCAATTTTTTCTTTTGGTGCTGTTTTTTGATCCGTTCTTCGCCACCGCCCAAATGGGCCAGCGCAATTTTTTCCCGTAACTTCTGTATTTTCGAATCCATGGGTCTACGTTTTTGGCAACCTTAGCAGTTGCCTGTCCTTCAAGTAATGCCTTACAGCGATCAATGCGGCCAACCGTGCTTCCTTCCTTTTGGTTCCCTCAAGTTTTTCGGGTGTAAAGAACTTCTTTACAAAATGGGTGTCAAAATTTCCCGCTTGAAATGATGGATGGCCAAAAACAAATTTTCCAAAGGAAAGTGTGGTGGCCACCCCTTCTACCACATAATGATCAATGGCTTGTTGCATGAGGCCTATGGCGGCTTCCCTAGTTTCGGCATGTACGATCAACTTCGCCAATAAGGGGTCGTAGTGGATCGGGATGTCCATGCCTTCCGCATATCCATTGTCTACCCGTATTCCGCTGCCCTCGGGCATTTGATAGGTCTCCAATCGGCCTACACTTGGCAAAAAGTCATTTTGTGGATCCTCTGCGTATACCCTTAGTTCCAATGCATGCCCGTTTATGCGAAGATCGTCCTGTTCCATGGTAAGCCTTTTGCCCCTAGCCACCTGTATCTGTAGGGCAACTAGATCTAGGCCTGTGATCATCTCGGTAACGGGATGTTCTACCTGCAGACGGGTGTTCATTTCCAGGAAATAAAAATTCAAATCCGAATCCAATAAAAATTCCACTGTCCCTGCACCTACATAGTTGCAGGCCTTGGCGACTTTTACGGCAGCTTCCCCCATTGCCTTCCTAAGTTCCGGATCCAAAATGGAGGAAGGAGCCTCCTCCACCACTTTTTGGTGCCTGCGCTGTATGCTGCATTCCCTTTCAAAGAAATGCAGCACATTGCCGTGAACATCGGCCATGATCTGTATTTCGATATGTCTCGGGGAGCTGACATATTTTTCAATGAACACGGCCCCCTCTCCAAATGCGGAGGTGGCCTCACTGATGGCCCTGTCCATTTGCGACTGCAGTTCATTCTCATTTTCTACCACCCTCATGCCTTTTCCACCACCACCGGCAGAAGCTTTGATCAGAATGGGAAAGCCTATTTCCGAGGCCACTTTTTTGGCCGTTTCAAAATCGGTGATTGCGGTGTCCATTCCTGGCACCATGGGAATCCCATATTCCTTCACGGCTTCCTTTGCGGCGAGCTTACTGCCCATAATCCTGATCGAACTTGGGGAAGGGCCTATAAAGATCAGGTCGTTTTTTAGTACTTCCTCGGCAAAATCGGCATTCTCACTTAGAAACCCATAACCCGGATGGATGGCATCCACACCAAGATCTTTGGCAATGCCCACCAATTTGCTTCCTTGCAGGTAGGATGCACTGGAAGGCGCTTCCCCGATCAAGATCGCATGGTCTGCCATTTGTACATGCGGTGCGTTCCTGTCCACAGTTGAATATACTGCCACGGTCCTGATTCCCATTTTCTTGGCGGTCTTAATGATCCGTACCGCAATTTCACCGCGGTTGGCTATCAGTATACTTTTCATTCTTCAAATAGTATCATGAGATCCCCTTTGTCCAGCGCCTGACCCTTTTTTATCGGAACGGATTTTATAATTCCGTTTCTAGGTGCACTGATGCTGTTTTCCATTTTCATGGCTTCCAGTACCAATAATACATCCCCTTTTTCCACAGACTGTCCTGCAGTTGCCCTTACATCCAAGATCAGGCCGGGCATAGGCGCTTTTAGCTGGGATATTTGCTTGGAAGCGGCCTCTTCAAAACCCATTTCCTTGATCAGCTGATCAAGCTTGTCGGAGATTTTTACGTGATATTGGGTGTTGTTGATTTTTACGGTGTACTTTTTATCGTAGGGATCTAAATGTAGTATTTCAGCTATGGTGGGTTCGCCCGACATAAGAATATGGAACCGGTCCTTGCCCGTGCTAACGGTATCCAGGGAAATGGCTTCCCCTTCCTTTATTTCAAATTGGTAGGTGTCGTCCACTAGGACACTGAAGGTATCTCCCATAACCGCTTCATTCTTTGTTAACGATAAATATAACGAATGGAAGTAGGTTTAATGGACAATTTTGGTATTTTTCTTTGTTTGAAAGCGATTGCAACAGTAGGAATCTCCCACCTTGCAAATTACCATGCCTTAGTTGTTCGGACAAGTAACCGCGGTCATCGGAAGTCCTTATTTAAGGGCAAAAGGGAGGTAACGGATCGGATAACCGATCATTCTTTCCCACATTCCCCCTCCTTCCAAGAGGTAAGACCGCTTCGGTCGGCCTGGCATGGATTGCCATAGGTTTTGCCGTCACAACCGCAAACGGGGTTGTACTCCATCGTACAGGGTCCTTCACTGATTTTGGAGCTATCTATACAGGCCACTACGCCTTTGGTAGGACCGCAGGCCGTTAATACCAGCATTAGCCCCAATACTATGGTGATTACAATTGAATGCGAAGTGGGTCTCATAAGTTTTATATTTGGGATACCCTATAAAGGTATAAATTCCGTTCCATTTTTTTTGACATGGTCTAAACTTTTTCCTTTGATCATACACTGCAGATCCGGGATGTGGTAAAATCGGATTGGGTTCTTGGTGCGTTTATGCCCCGGCCACTGTATTATATGGAACTGCATTGTTAAAAATAAACCGGATATAGGTAACAAAATTAAAGTGCAGGTATGAACAGTGGCATACCTGCACTTTATTACAGTTCTTCACAGGAAAACCCCTGAACCTCAAGGGCGGAAGAAATAACGGGAGCGGTAAGGTCCAAAGTTTCCACCCTTAAGATCTTATCGCAATCCTCTAGATCAAAGTTCCACTGTTCGTAAGGAAGCAGGGTATTTAGAATGGGACGAAGCCTGTTTATTTCCTTTTTTCGGGTTACCGATGTCCTGAAGACCAAGATAGTTTTCATGGTATGATGTGTTACCGGTCCCAAAATGCAGGTGGTTCCACACCAAGGGAACGCAGGTAGACATACCCTTGGCCCCTATGGTGGATTTCGTTATCGATAAAATAGAAAATGGACGATTGTACGGTGCCCTCGTACATGCCAAAGGTCTTTATCGGGTCGTGAAAGATCTCCGCACCTATCTTTGACCAAAGTCCATTTATTTCTTCGGTGTCCCTGTCCCAAAGGTCCAGTATTTTTTGTTTGCTGTTCCCATGCTGGAAATCCTCCGTAAGCGTTGCAGTCTCTCCCGTTACTATTTCCCGCAGCCCAGGGGCCGCAATGCCCAATAGTTCCATGGTCATTTCGGCAAAGGTCCGCATACCACCGATGGTGTGGTGGAAGAATTCCTTTTCGGGAAATGCCTCAATGACCCTGCGGGTTAGGCCCCTATGTCCTTGCCAGTGTTTCAACAATTCGCCCGTTGTGATCAGCGCTGCCGTCTTTCCATTTTTTTCTTTGGTTGTTTTTTCCATGATACTTTATTTTATGATTGTTGTTCTTATGGGACAAAACTAGGAGGGCGAGGTGACAGCCCTTTGTCAACAGTAAATAAACATTTAAAATTCTTTCGTGAACGAGTGTTGATATTCGATCCTTGCCCGATTGTCATTTTTGGGAAAGTCCAAAAAACTCCTGACAAAGGGTTGTCATTTCCGCCCGTTAACTTTGCGGTACACTATTAAAACATGATCATGGCCGCAAAAAAAATAATTATGGGAACTGGCCTCATGTACCCGCTCACCTACCCGGTACAGATGGTGATGACGGGGAGGGACCTGGGCATCAACGAAGCCCACATGGCCGATTATAATTTCTCTCTATTACGGATAAAATGAAATCCAAATTTAGAGGGCACTTTTCCCCTAAATCTTATCTTTGGGATATATATCGCTCTCTTATGGGTATGGATACCTTAAAACGTTTTGACCGTATTGTGGCGCTGATGATCCAGTTGCAATCCAAAAGAGTGGTAACTGCACAGCAGTTGGCCGATCGTTTCGAGGTGAGCCTGCGGACCATCTACCGAGATGTGCGTACCTTGGAAAAGTGCGGGGTCCCCATAGTCAGTGAAGCGGGGATAGGGTATTCGGTCATGGAGGGTTACCGCCTGCCCCCAATTATGTTTACCAAGGAGGAAGCGGGCAGTTTTGTGGCTGCTGAAAAACTCATGCAAAAATTTACGGACAAGTCGTTGGGCGCATACCACCGATCGGCCATGTACAAAGTGAAATCCGTTTTACGGGGAAAGGAAAAGGACTGGATTTCCGCCCTAGAGGGCCAAGTGATCATCGATCCCGCCCAGATGCTCTTTAACGAAAATGTACCGGATGCACTGGAGATCATTTTTGAAAGCATCGCCCAAAAGAAACAACTGTTCCTCCGCTACCAGTCCTTGGAAGCTGCCAAACCCTCCGAACGCCATATAGAGCCTGTTGGCCTGTTCCATGAGAACAATTATTGGTATATGCTTGGATTTTGCCATGTGAGGATGGATTATAGGCAGTTCCGCATAGATCGTATGTTACGGATAGGGCGGACCCATTTGCCCTTTACCTTGGAACATGGCACTATAGACCAACACCGGGACAAGGAAAAGACCGCACAAAAGATCAAGGTGAGGATTCTGGTGGACAAACAGGTGGCAAGATATATCAGTAGTGGTAAAAACCACTACGGCTTTATATCGGAAAAAGAGAAAAACGACCAGGTAGAAATGATCTTTATGACCTCGGATATGGAAAATGGTTTTGCACGGTGGTTCTTGATGTTCGGGGACTATGCCAAAATTTTGGAACCCGAACAGCTAAAAGAGCGGGTCAGGAACATCATTAAGAAGACCGAAAGCCTATTAATGTAACCTTAATCAAAGCTATCCAATGGGAAATGGAATTAAAACCACCAATTATAAGAATACATTTATCGCAGTTGCGGACGATTGCCCGGTAAATGAAGCGGGCCTCCCTCGGTCAAAGGGACAATTGGGGACGGTTGCATCGCTTCAATTTGAAATGTTGCGGGAGCATCCGTATAAGTATACCTCCGATGAGGTACTGTTCGCGATACATGCCGTCAAAAAGGGAATTTCGCCGATCGATCGGGACGAGTTCCATTCATTTTTCTCAAAGGGCCAGGCCTGTTTCCGAGCCTCCCCCTTGTGCAAGCGATACGGTTGGGGGGTCCATTTTAACGATACGGGAAAGATGGCGATTTATGCCTTGGAATCTGACGACTATTTGAAATACCGCAACGACCCCTCACTGCTTCAAACGAAGGCCATGCGCAGTAAAAAAGTGAAATGACAGGTTGTACTAACGTGGGCTTGATATCGTTTCCGTTATTATTTCGTCTGGCAATACGGTTACCTGGTAGTCCAATTCCCTAAGAAACAAAAGGACCGCTTTAACGGCTATGGATCCGTTCTGGCATTCCAAACGCAAGATGCGGTCCCTATCTTCAAGATCAAAATTGGCCGTATAGCCATCAAATTCGCGATAGAGCCGTTCCAATAGGTTCAGGGCCTGCTTTTGGGACTGTATATTGGTCTTAAATACTTCTACCATTTTATAGATCATTTATCGTTACACGGGATTTTTAGTATCCATTTGGGATATTTCGACCAAGTTTCAGCACATGGATCCATGCAACTTCCTAGGTTGATTCAAGTATGGAAAGTATATTGCCGGCAGGATCCTTGAACCATGCAATATTGGGTCCATCTCCTTTTTTCCTGCCCCATGAAATCCCATCTTCATCCGTGCCCAGTTCTGGGTACTGTTCAAATAGGACCCCTTTTTCCCTTAGGAGGGCCACCGTCTTTTCCAGTTTCTTCACCGGAAAATTAAGAACGGTAAAGGTTGCCGGAACATGGTCTGTTTTTGGATAGATAACAACACTGGTACCCCCTTCCAGCTCCAGCTCCAAGATACCCATGGAATTTTCTATTACGGTCAGGCCGATGGTCTTTTCGTAGAAGGTTTTGGCCTTTTTCATATCATCTACCGAAAAACTACCGAACGCATTGGTGTATTGCAGCATGTCCATATTATTTAGTGGAATGTTCTATCATCCATCGAATTCCGAACTTATCCGTGAAATTTCCGAAATAAGATCCCCAAAAAGTATCGGCCAGGTCCATTTCTATGTCCCCTCCTTCCGAGAGACCTTTGAAGAGTCGTTCCGCTTCTTCCCTGCTGTTAGGGGCAAGGAGTATGTTCGTTTGATTGCCCAGGTCCAACGTATGTACTGCGGAAGATATGCAATCCGACGCCATTAGAAGGGTGTCCTCTCCAATGGGGAGGCAAATGTGCATGGTCTTTTTACGGTCCTCTTCTGGCAGTCCTTCCGCTCCTGGGGCATCCGTCATTTTTATATTGGCCGTAAATTCTCCACCAAACACAGATCTGTAAAACAAAAAAGCCTCCTCGGCATTGCCATTGAAATTTAAATAGGGATGTACTTTCATAACGTTTGTTTAAAGGTTAAAATTATACTTGGTTTTTATGACCCGTTCGGGTTCTTATGATCATAAGTTTTCCGTGACATAGGTCTTGAAGTTTTGCAGAACGGAAAGACAAAATTGCTGTTGTATTTCCAAAGGAGTGTGTTTTTCCGGCTCAAAGGTCTCTTCTATTGTTACACCATCCCCAGTTTGAACAAACAATGTTACGGTTTTTCTTCCATCGGTATTGGTATGGCCTATTTTTGACGGGTAGCTAATGTCGTTGTACGTACATCTATAATCAAACCCTTCCTTGCCATCCAAAGTTTCCATCCTTAGGAAGAGTTCCCCACCCACCCGAAAGTCGTTTTCCGCCCTAGGGGTATGCCATGTTTCCGAAATGGTATTCCATTTGGCTATATGGCCGGGATCTGTCCATAAGGCCCAGATCCGATCGATGGGAGCCTGTAGGGTAACCTTTGCGGTCAGGGATGTTTTCATAACGATCAAATTACAGTTTAGGAACTTACTGGGAGGACTGGTTTTTTAATGCGCCGATCACGTTCCCTAATTGGTGCAAATGTCGTTGTGTATGCACGATATTGAAACCTATCCACTCCCATCTGGTAAACGGGCCATACCCTGGTATGGCATAATCCAGGCAGGTCATGGACAAGTCTTTATGCAGGATCACATCCCTTTGCTCGGCGATACGCCTTTGTAAGGAGCTGAGAAGGCTATCCTTATCAATGGGCGATTTGGAAGGCAATATTTCCCTCGGCGACTCCATTTTAACGGTAAAATCCAGGAACAGGTTCTCTACTTCCCTCAGTTTTTGGTCCGCTGGCCTTTGGGTTGGTTCCACATTTCCGTTCAAAATTGCGGAGACTTCATAGGATCGATAAAGATGATCGCCCACCTGTCCGGCGGTCCAACTGTCCTTAAAGGGGGCCCTGTTCAGCTCAGCTTCGTCCAAGGGTTGGAGGAGCCGGCATAGCTCTTGGGTAACCGTATCGAATTTATATAAAAGTTCCTGCATGTTCTTTATTTTTAGGTTCGGTTTTCCGGGAGGTATCGCAATAGGACGTTCCCACACAAAAATGCCTTTGTTTCAACAAGTCGTAAATGTATTTTCGGGGAATCCTTAAATAGGGGAGTGCCCGCTCCCAACACTACAGGGTTCACTATTAACCTGTATTCATCGATCAGATCACTATTGATAAAAGTCGAGGCGAGGTCCGCTCCGGCAAACAGCACCTTGTCCTTTTTGGATTTAGTTTTAAGTTCCTTTATCTCAGCTGCTACATCAGCTTTTGCCAATACCGAGTTCCATCCCACATTTTTAAGGGTGTCGGAAAAAATAATTTTCGGGGTTACATTCATGACCTGTGCGAATTCACCCGTTTCAGAAGGCCAATATTGCAACATCAGTTCGTAGGATTTCCGGCCATAGATAAAGGTATCCACCGTCTTAAAAAAATCCATCATGTACGAGGTCATTTCCTTATCCCATACGTGCCACGACAGATCGTTGTCCCGTCCTTCCGTATAGCCATCCACGGAAACCATCATCGATAAAATTATTTTTGACATACTGGCCTATTTGATATTCTATCATTCGGGCACAGGGCCCTTAATTACCTGCAACCTTCTGATATCATCAAAGTTAGATAGTATTTTTTAAAGGGGACAGGGCTATTTCCGTCAATGTCAAGGGTTGATTGCGACAGGGAATTGACCTATATTTGAAGGAGTGCTTTCCGAAGGAAAAGATGCGGTCCGTGATCAATATTATTATACATATCCTATGAAACATATTTCTATTTTGGTTCCCGAAGGAAATACCAGTCTCAGTAATCTGGAGGCTACGCATAAAATGTTCACTATGGCCAATGGCACCTTGGAAAAGATGGGGAACGATCCCTTATTCGAGGTCCATCTGGTAGGACTGGACAAAACCACGCGATCCAGCTATGGAATTTTTGGTATTATACCGGATACGATCGTGGAAGAAGTGGATAAAACCGATCTGATCATCATCCCGGCCATACACGGAGACTATGCCGAGGTCATTGCCGCCAATCAAAAATTTGTTCCTTGGATACGGGAACAGTACAAAAAGGGGGCGGAAATCGCCAGCTTGTGCATAGGGGCCTTTTTATTGGCCAGTACGGGACTTCTAAAAGGTAAAAACTGTACCACCCACTGGTTGGCAGCGTCAGAATTTAGAAGTTTGTTTCCGGAAGTAAATTTATTGGACGATAGGATCATCACCGATGAGAATGGTATTTATACCAGTGGAGGGGCCTATTCCTCACTTAATCTGAACCTTTATTTGGTGGAAAAATTTGCGGGTCGGGAAATGGCAGTGCTTTCTTCCAAAATTTTTGAGATCGACATAAACCGCAATAGTCAGTCGCCCTTTATCATATTCAAGGGACAAAAATCACATATGGACCAAGATGTGTTGAAGGCACAGGAATTTATGGAGAGAAATTTCAGGGAAAAGATAAGTGTGGACGATCTTTGCGATCATGTTGCCGCCAGTAGAAGGACCTTTGAAAGACGGTTTAAGAAAGCCACTTCCAATACGGTTGGGGAATACCTGCAAAGGGTAAAGATCGAAGCGGCAAAAAAGGAACTGGAAAAGGGCCGGATGACGGTTGGGGAGGTTATGTACGAGGTAGGGTATTCAGACCCTAAGGCCTTTCGTGACGTCTTCCGTAAAATTACGGATATGACACCGATGGACTACCTTAACCGCTATAGCAAAAGCGTTCCCGTATAGCGATTTTCAACTCACTAAGTGATATTGATATGCCCCGACGCCTGCCCGCCTCCGGCGGGTTATTTTAGTTTTCCTCCATGTCCATCATTGCTTCGAGGTTGTTGATCGTCGATTGTCTTTGCGCGGCCAAGGGACCTTGGTTAGGATGCTATTTCGTATCTTTAAAAAAAGAAACGAATATGACCCCGGGCAAGGAAATTCTAGTGTATTCGGCAGTCACTATTGTGGGGGCCTATTTTTTGTTCTTGGGACTGGGCACCGCCAAAGGGTTTTTGGCGCCGTTGGTAACCGCCTTGGTACTCTCCCTTATCGTGCTTCCCCTGGTAAGAAAAATACAGGGAAAGTATCTTAAGCAGGGTTATGCCTCATTATTGGGAACCCTTCTTCTTTTTCTTGTTTCCATAGGATTTTTGACCTTGTTGACGTTCCAGATCAAAGCGTTCGTGGAGGATTGGCCAGAGATAAAGGAAACAATGCAACCAAAAGTGGAACAATTACAGACTTTTATCCTAGAAAATACCTTAGTGGAACAGAGCGATCTGGATAAAATAGGAGAACAGGGGTCGGAAATGATGGGTAAGATGGGTTCAGGGACCGGTCAAAAGGCTTTTGGGGCCTTTAACAGTACCATTGGTTTTTTTGGAACCTATCTGCTGACCTTTATCTATGTATTCTTTTTGTTGAACTATAGGCAGCGCTTCAAGGAATTTTTATTAAGGCTATTTCCGGATGAAAACAAGGACGGGGTAACCGAGATAATTCAGAAATCGGCCAAAGTGGTACAGGGTTATCTGGTAGGAAAGCTCAGTTTGATGGGCCTGTTGGCCATATTGTATTCGATCGGGCTCGGGATATCTGGGGTTAATAACTTTATTTTGGTGAGTATTATTGCCGCTGCCCTTACCATATTGCCCTATATCGGGAACATTTTGGGAATGGCCATGGCCATGGCCTTTGGGTATCTGGTCTCGGGAGAGACGGGGGTGTTGATTGGTATCCTGATAACCTTCACCATCTCGCAGTTTGTAGAGAGTTATGTATTGGAACCGTTCATTGTTGGAGATCGCGTAGACCTGCATCCATTTATGGTAATCCTAGTGGTGGTTTTGGGCGGTGCGATTTGGGGTGCCATCGGTATGATACTGGCCATTCCGGTAACGGCAATACTTGCGGTCATTTTTCTACATGTGCCACCGTTACATCCGTTCGGTTTTCTGCTGAGCAAAAAAGAACCCGATCCAAAATCCGAATAAGGACAAAACCGCATTGTTTTTGGCCGGAGTCGAAGATGGGCCTAAGTCCATACCTAATCTTTTCCCATCAAGTTATGCTGGCGTTACTTCAATGTTGATGATCAATCCAATTTATCCTTTACCTTGCTGTATAGATAGCCCAAGAAAAAGATGGCAATAACGAAGAGGATTGCACCTACAAAGAATTCCAGCACTTGCCATACCAAGGTGAGCACCAGTATCAGTGCCAAAATAACAATGCCCAAAATGATGATTCCTATTTTTTTCATTAGTGGTATTTTAGAGAGTTTGTTTTACAAATTTTATGGTTCTGAACGGATGGACGAGCTCGGAACAAGGGGCAATGTACGATAAAGCCGTTCCAATGGGAAATTACGTATGTTTTGGCGCTAAAAATATGTTCGATACCGCCCGAATTGATAAGGGGATCCCTTTTACATTTAAGGGAAACGCACAATTATTGGGGTAGCATCATTCTGCGACCTTGCCATCCACAATACGTTTGACCTCCTTCAGAAGCAAGGGAAATGCAGGTTCTGCCATTCCCCCATGATCGTAACCATCCAATTCGTACAGCACCGTCCCTTTATGTCCGGTAAGATCCATCATGCGTTTGAGATAGGCATTTTCCTCATAGCGTCCCAACAGTTCCTTTTCCCTGTCCCCCGTAATGAGCAGGAGTGGTGGTGCGTCGGCACGTACATGATAGAGTGGGGCTAGATCGTCCACTATGGCTTGGGTTCCCGGAATCCCGCGCTCTTCCCGAACGGTAAAATGGGTAATGGCATGACCGCTAAAAGGTATAAGTCCGGCAATGCTATCGGCTTCCGTACCATACTTGCTCAGCCATGACCTATCCAGCCCTACCATACTGGCAAGGTAGCCCCCTGCCGAATGTCCGGATACAAAGATGAGCGAGGGGTCCCCCCCATACTTTTCTATATTCTTGAATACCCAAGCTACGGCAGCCGCGGCATCGTCAATATAAACAGGTGCTTTTACCTTGGGATATAGGCGATAATTTACCGCAACAATGGCTACCCCCTGCCCTTTAAGCGCTGCAGGTATGTCCTTTTGGCCGCCCGTCAGTCCCCCGCCGTGGAACCATACGATCGTAGGATAATTTTTTATTTCGCTCGGGTAGTAAATGTCCAGAACGCACCGTTCCGCAATATAGGGGTCCTTGGTATTTAACCCTTCCGCACGGTAAGGAAGGTTTGGCACGGTTTTATATTCCCCTTGCTGTGCATGGCCCAGGAGAGTGACGGCCATAAAGAGAAGTATCAGAACATTCTTTTTCATTAATTTTTTTCTTGTTTTTAAAGAGGTATCCCTTATTGCGTTCACTTGATCATCTTTTTTATTGATCGATAGGAAAAAGGTTGTATTTAATTTACCCATCTCCCGTTCCATTACCAAAGCCCTAAAATATCAATTTTTTGTAGATAACCCGATTCCTATTCTAATTTTGATATCATTCGTGGCGAATCAATTACTTTGAAAACCGCTGTTCATTAGCAATGGGCAGTGCCTTCAGGTCAATAAGCTCGGGGCAAGCCCAAAAGGAAAAAAATAGGAATACGCAATGTAGCGCTAACATACTGATCTAACTTACTGAGTTAAGATTCTATTTGAAAAGATCACGGACCTTACCATATATTCCCTAATTTAACATCTTCCATAAGATTTACTATCCTATCGAAGTAGTTGTGGTAGAAGATCGATAGCGGATATTTTATAGGATGATACATTGTTTAAACGATTATGGACCTATTGTCATGGCAAAAAATAAACGAACTGAATATGGTAAAACGGAGGTAAATCTACTGGTAAACGGGCAAGAAGTAAGTTTACGGTTGTTGGCATGGACCAGCCTCTTGGATGCCATTCGGGATCACTGCGACCTTACCGGCACCAAAAAAGGTTGTGACCATGGGCAATGTGGGGCATGTACGGTGCTATGCGATGGAAAACGAATCCTTAGTTGCCTTACCTTGGCCGTAATGAAACATGGATCAACCATAACAACAATTGAGGGAGTTTCAGACCAAGGCAGCCTACATCCTTTGCAATCGGCTTTTATCGAACACGATGCCTTCCAATGTGGATATTGTACGCCCGGACAGATATGTAGTGCCCTAGGTATGTTGGAAGAAGGGAAAGCGCAAAGCAGGGAAGAGGTAAAGGAACTGATGAGCGGAAATCTATGCAGGTGCGGTGCCAATAATAATATCATTGATGCCATCATGGAAGTAATGCAGGCACGGAATGAATAATTTTAACTACTACAAAGCCACGGACGGGATGGGGGCCATACAAAAGGTCGCATCCGGCAGGAAGGTGGATTTTATTGCAGGAGGGACCAACCTTCTGGACCTGTGGAAATACGATTTGACCGATTTTGAATCTTTGGTCGATATAAATGCGCTGGGCGAGCTTAAAAGTATAGGAGAGAATGAAAACGGGGGAATTGTGCTGGGCGCCTTGGTTACCAATGCCGACACTGCCTATCACCCTCTTGTGGAAAAGCGTTATCCCATTCTGTCAAAAGCAATTTTGGCGGGAGCATCGGCACAGATCAGAAACAGTGCTACCAATGGAGGGAACCTTTTACAGCGAACCAGATGTCATTACTTTTATGATGCCGACCTTCCCTGCAATAAAAGAGTGCCCGGCTCGGGCTGTCCGGCCATCCAAGGGCATAACCGTATGCATGCCATTTTAGGGCATAGCAATTCGTGTATCGCCGTTTTTCCTTCGGATATGTGTGTTGCCCTGTCCGTTTTGGATGCCGTTGTACATGTAAGTGGGGCTGTAGGGGAGCGCTCAATTCCATTTGGGGAGTTCCACCGTTTACCCGGGACTAGTCCACACTTAGATAATACACTAGGTAAGAACGAACTTATTACAGGTATTTCGTTGCCAAAGGAAGGTTTTGCCGATAATTATGCCTATTTGAAACTTCGGGACCGCCATTCCTATGCTTTTGCGCTGGTAAGTGTTGCCACGGTACTAAAAATGGAGGGAGATCGCATTCAGGAAATTAGGATATCTCTTGGCGGGGTCGCGCACAAGCCTTGGCGGGTAAAGGATGCTGAACTTTACCTTCGGGACAAAAGGCCAACGGAGGAAAATTTTGGGTATGCCGCTACCCTGATCTTGGAAGGATCAAAGGGATTTGTCCATAACGACTTTAAGATCGACCTGGCCAAGAGGGCCATAGTGAGGAACTGTCTTATGGCCCTGAAACCTGAATCGCAGCGCCCTGGGGCACAACCTTCGTTATAAATTTTGAACATATGTCCGAAGATATTCAAATAGGTAAGCCCATAAGTAGATTGGAGGGTAGGGAAAAAGTGACCGGTGAGGCAAAATATGCGGGCGACTACCAAGTGCCCGATCTGCTACATGGCTATATAGTGAACGCTACCGTGACCAAAGGTAAAATCCTAGAAATTGATGAAACCATGGCCCGGGACGTTCCAGGGGTCATTACCATATTTTCACATAAGAACCGCCCCAAGTTGCCTTGGTTCAACCTGATGTACACCGATATGGACGCTCCCCCTGGCAATCCTTTTAAGCCGTTGTACGATGGCAAAATAAAATACCATGGACAACCAATTGCCTTGGTGGTGGCGGAAACTTTTGAAACGGCACGTTATGCCGCCTCTTTGATGAAGGTTTCTTATAGCGAGGAAAGTTTCGAAACGGATCTGCTTACAGCTAAATGGCGGCGCAGGAAACCCAAAAAGGGCATGGCCAGTTTGATGAAACCAGCTCCCCCCAAGCCAAAGGGCAATTTTGAGTTGGCCTATGCCCAGGCCGATGCCCAAGCATCGGGCGAGTTTGTCCACGGCACCGAGCACCATAACCCTTTGGAGCTTTTTGCTACCACTACCGTTTTCGAAGGCAGTGGCAAACTGACCGTCTATGATAAGACCCAGGGCACGAACAATTGCCAAGTCTACATAGCCAACGTATTCGGCCTGCACTATAAGGATGTCCGTATCGTATCCCCTTTTGTGGGCGGGGCTTTTGGTTCTGGCCTACGGCCGCAATACCAATTGTTTTTATGCGTAATGGCCTCGTTGGAACTAAAAAGGAACGTTCGGGTGACCATGGACAGAAAACAGATGTTCACCTTTGGACATCGTCCACAGACCCTACAGAATACCCGGTTCGGTGCATCTTCCGATGGGAAGGTCACGGCCATAAAACACACTGCGGTCGGTGAAACTTCACGTTACGAGGATTATACCGAAATTGTGGTAAACTGGGCCAACATGTTATATCCATCCAAAAACACTATGTTGGAGCATGATCTGGTGCCTTTGGACGTGCACACCCCTGTGGACATGCGTGCGCCTGGAGGTAGTACTGGGCTACATGCCATCGAGGCTACCATGGATGCCCTGTCCTATCGGTTAAAAATGGATCCCGTACAGTTCCGGTTGATCAACTATGCGGATAGGGACGACAGTGCCGACAGGCCCTTTTCCAGCAAGGAACTGAAACAATGTTATCTTCAGGGCGCCGAAAGGTTCGGATGGGATACAAGAAATTCCCAGCCTAGGTCCACGAAGAAGGGAAACCGTTTGGTAGGGTCCGGAATGAGTTCGGGAATTTGGGATGTCATGGCCTTGCCCGCTAGGGCCGAGGCGCAATTGGTGGAAGGCGGGAAAGTGATCATTAAGAGCGCCGTGACGGATATTGGAACGGGAACCCTTACAGTGATGTCGCAAATAGCGGCGGATGAAATGGGACTGGAAATGGAAGATATCTCATTCGAGTATGGTGACAGTAAATTTCCTTTATCGCCCATTCAGGGAGGATCTTATACCACTGGGGTAATCGGTTCCGCCGTTCAGACAGCCTGTCGTTCATTAAAAAAGAAGATTTTGGTCAGGGCAAGAAATATGGAGGACTCCCTTTTTTCAAGATCCCAATTAAAAGATGTAATCTTTCGGAACGGCAAGATCTATCTATTGGCAGATGAGACCGTGTCGATATCCTTTAAAAAGATAATGGAACACCATGGTTCCCCGTCCATTAAGACCACTCAAAGTAATTTGCCCAACTTTGGGAAACTCAAAAAATATACCAGGGCGGCCCATAGCGCCACATTTGTGGAAGTGGAGGTGGACGAACAGTTGGGAACCATTTATGTTACAAGGGCATTGACAGCCGTGGCCGCTGGAAAAATAATCAATAGTAAAACCGCCCGCAGCCAAATATTGGGAGGAATGGTCTGGGGCATAGGCAAGGCGCTTCGGGAAGAAACCTTGATGGACCACCGTTTAGGGAAGTATATCAACCAAAATCTGGCCGAATACCATATTCCGGTGCATGCCGATATTGGGGAAATGGAGGTCATGTTTATTGAAGAAAAGGACGAAATTGTCAATGATCTTGGCATTAAAGGGGTGGGGGAGATCGGTCTCGCATCCATGGCACCCGCAATCGCCAATGCCATTTACCATGCCACTGGTAAAAGGATGAACAAATTTCCTATCCATTTTAATGAGCTGCTTTAATTTTTTGGATGTGTTCGATAAAGTGAAAGGCGGATCGATACTCGAGTTTCCAGACTTGATTTTAAATGGGCGCCCACGGGCCCATGGTTCCAATAGGGGCAATATTATAGCGAAACCGATCAAAGGCTATCATGGGTAAGGTCTAATTTTAAGAACGTCGAGGTAAATTCATTTTAACGATCAAATTATACGTATGGAAAACAATAAGCCGGAAAGGCCTTCCAAGAAAGGCATGACAAGACCCGTTATTATTTTGTTGGTAGTGGTGTTCGTCATTATTTTGATCACCATCATTTATGGTCAGATGAAATTTTCCGATTAAGGGTATGGGGGTTGAATATTTCACGAGCGGTTGCGAATTGTGGATAACCAATACATTTTCGTTAACGTAGGATGATTCCTTATTGTGAAACCGATTGTTTCCGTAAAAAAATAAGCGTCCAAAAATAGAACCATAGCCCTGTATGGTTTATTTAGAAAAGTTTTAACGAACATCATCACTTTTGATGGTTTCCCTGACAGGCATGGTTTTTTCTAATGGATGCTTTGAAATCCAACCACCCTGCCTATCCTTCAAAAATGGCAAGGACCCTCTTTATTTCCGCCCGGGTTCCCAATAATTTCTGGTTGATGGAAATTTGTTTGAGCTTGGCCCCTATCACACTCTGCTCCCGGGTGTTTACCAAAAAAATGGAGCTTTCGCCCAATTCCAGTTTTCTTTCTTCCGCTACCAGCATCGTGGAATAACTATCCACTAGGGCATTAAGCATGGTTGCCTGCTCTTGATAAGAGGCATATTGCGCTTGCAGGGCGTTTATCTTGTTCCGAAGCTGTAATTTCTCGCTTATAAGGTCCAGTTCGGCATCCTGCAGTTTTAGCTTCGATGCCATAAGTTCCCCCCGTTCCTTGCGAAGGAATACGGGAACGCTAAAATTGACGCCGAACTTATAATTATCACTTACAAAACTACTGAACGTATCCGGCTCACTGCTCAAAAAATTATATTCCAGGTCAATTTGGGGGAGCAGTTTGTTCGCTTTCAGCTTTTTGTCAAATTCAAGTATGTCCACTTTATATCCCAAGGACATTATTTTGGGGTGCGCTTCCAATTCTTCCGTAGTGGTTAAAAATTCCAGGGTGGTCAACGATTCTTCCCATAGATCGGTGGTAGGGTATACCCGTTCCTGAATTTCCAATGGGGTATTGCCCTCTCCCCATAGAAATGTACCTAGACGTAGGGAGGCCTTAAAAAAATCGAGCTTGGCCTGTTCCAGGCTCAGTTTCCTATCCTGGATCTGAATATTCGCTTCCAAGGTATCAATGGCCGGTATGTCCCCGGCCCTATGGCTTTGCAAGATTCCGTTATAACGTATTTCCGCATTCTCGATAAAATCCCGGTACAGATAAAGTTCCCTGTATCTCGTAAACCAATCGAAATAGGCAAGGGATGCATCATAGAGAACCTCGTTTACCGCTAATTGCTGGTCTGCACGAGTTTGCATGCTATAGGCTTTTGCCTTTTTTAAGGCGGCCATACGTTCATTGATGAGAAGCCCCTGACCTATGGGTACCGAGATCCCTGCGGCAAAAAGACCTTCATCGGGGACATTATTTTGGGGATTCATGTATTCCCCTTCATTTTTTTCGAATTTTGCCTTCACCTCGATTCCATACCAAGTGGGGACCTTAAAGGTGGAATTGAACAGATCGTAATATTGGGTATCCTTATAATCCTTACTGGAGTATTCCGCTTCGATTTTCGGATCGAATCCCCCCCGGGCCCGCAAAAGCTCCGACTCGCCCTGTTCTCCGATCAATCGCGCCTGTTTGACCACTGGGTGATACTTTTTCACCATTTCCAGATATTCTTCATAACCTAGGTACAGACTGTCCTTCTTCTCTTGGGAAAAACCAATGAGGGACCACAAGAGCAACCATACCCACTTTAATTCGATCTTTTTCATTTGGAGGCTGCTTTTTGGGTTTGGGGCGTATAATAATTGGGAGGAAACCCATTTAAATGTCGCCAGATCTCATACCAGATGGGAACATCTTCCAATAGCGCCAGCGTGTTTGCTCCCGAACCCACCCGTAGTGCCGTAGGCCATGGATGATCCTCTTTGTCAGGTGCCAATAGTACCCTATATTTTCCGTTCGTACTTATAAAATTCTCAATGGCGACCACCTTGGCCCCGTATGTTCCATAGGATACGTTGGGCCACCCACTAAATACGATTGCCGGCCATCCATCAAACCTGACCCTGACCTTTTCGCCTTTGTGCAGCAAGGGCAGGTCCAAGGGATTTACATAGGTTTCCACGGCAATATCATAGGAAGAGGGCATGATACTTACCAATTGCTCCCCTTCCTTAAAGCTTTCGCCGATCCCTCCTTTAATGGCTTTGTTGATGTATCCGTCCTGAGGGGCCCTTACGTAATATAGGTCCCTTCTCATTTCATAATTGACATAGGCGTTCTGAAGTTTGCTGACCTCCACTTGGGCATCAAAACGGCCCGATTGTGCAGAAGACCTATCGCTAATGATCTTGGAAATCTTATCGCTATATTCGGCCTCGGTCCTGTTGATCTCGATTTTTGCATTGATTATGTCATTCCTACTGGCCATTAACTTGTTCTCCTGGGAAATCAATTTGGCCTGTGTTTCCTGTAGTTTCAACTTTTTTTCCTCAACGTCCGTCACGGCTTTCAGGCCTTCCTTTTGCAGGGTACTCGTACGATTGAACTGGATTTCGGCGATGTTCAGATTTGTTCTGGCGGCCTCTAGATCTATGCTGTCGCTCTGCATTTTGAGTTTTGCCTGCACCAGTTTATTTCTGGCCTGTTCCAGTTTCAGTTCCCGTTCTGTTCGCAGTGCCCCCAATTGTGCGTTAAGAGCGGAAAGCTTTTGGTCATAGGAATTTAGCGAGTTGGATTTGGCCTTTACCTGATCGCCGGTCCTGATGACCAGGGACGGATCAAAATATTCGTTCTTTACTTCCGCAATATGTAGAATGGTATCACCTTCCCTTACAAAATCACCTTCATTAACGTACCATTTCTTGATCTGTCCTGGAATGACCGACTGGATGGTCTGCGGTCTTTTCTCGGGACTAAGGGTCGTTACCGCCCCTGTGCCCGAAATGGTCTGGGTCCACGGTAAAAAAAGTACGATGACCCCAAGTAGCGTAAAGAATTTGAGAAACCTGTTAAAATATTTGTAATGTGTGGAATGCAAAACCTTTCTTCCCGCCTCGTAGGTGGTGAGATCTATTTTTTCATTCAAGGGGTTATTGGAGATATTCAACATGATCTTTAGGATTTATTTTGGATGATGCCATTATCCAAGTTGATATGACGGTCACATCGCTCTTTCCATAAGTTGTCTTGACTGATCACGATTATGGACCAGCTTGAATCCTCTGCGAACAAGTGATCCATAATCTTTATCTTTTCTTCCCTATCTACCTGATGCAGCGGTTCATTTAGAATTAAGACCTTCGGATTTCTCATGAGACTTCTGGCGAGAATGATTTTTTTCACAGTGGTTTGAGGGAGTTGGAGCCCTTCTGGAAAAATGGGGGTTTCAAGTCCGTCTGTTTGTTGGCGTACGAAATCCCTCAATCCGGTTTTCTCCAGGACCGACGAGATGTCGGCATGGCTTATTTGGGTGTTTCCAAAAGTAATGTTTTCCAAAAGCGTCCCTTCGAAAAGCGATTCCTCTGTAAGGGATTGCCCCAATAGGGAACGATAATGGTTTAGATCTATGTTCTTCAGGGAAATCCCGTTCACATAGATCTTTCCGCTATCGGGTTCAAGAAGACCGGCAATTATTTTCAATAGGGTCGATTTACCGGATCCGTTAACACCTTCCAAGAGTATTTTATCCCCAGGACGTATGGTCAAATCGATACCTTTTAAAATTTTCTTTCCGTTGGAGCCGGTAAACCCGATATTCTTCAATTCGATTTCCAAAGTTCCGCTCTCCGAAAAACTTTGGTCACCGCCAAGTGGTTCCAGTTGTTTGTCAACAACTTCCCCCAATTTTTCAAGGGAAGTAAGAAGATCATAGATATTTTCGAGGCCCATTATCAACTTTTCGACGGAACTGATGATAAGCAATATGATGATTTCAGCAGCCACAAACTGGCCAATGTTCATCTGCTGGTTGAGCACCAATAGCCCTCCAATGATCAACAGACCTGCCGTCACCAGTGTCTTGAAGACGATCATTTGGATAAACTGTAATTTGAGGATCTGAAAATGGCCCTCTCGCGCATCCAAGTATTTGCTTACCAGAGAATCGTTCTTGTTGATCGCATGCTGTGTGGTCCCCGAAATTTTAAAACTGATCAAGGTCCTTGCTACTTCCTGGATCCAATGTGCGATCCTATATTTTAATTTGGATTCCTTCATGCTGGTATTGAGGCCGCTCCTTGCCGTAAATCGAAAAACCAGATACACCAAAAGCACCAATAGGATTCCGTAAAAAATGAAGAAAGGGTGGTACAGGGCCAGTAGGATCAACCCAAATATGATCTGTAGCACCGATGCGGGAAAATCGAGTACCAGTTTGGAAATGGTCTTTTGAATGGTGATGACGTCAAAAAACCGGTTGGCCAGTTCCGGGGGATAAAAGTTTTTGAGTTCGGACATTTTTATCTTGGGAAAGCGATACGTGAACTCGAAAGAGGCCCGTGTAAATATTTTTTGTTGGATATTTTCCAAAATCCGGATCTGCATCAATTGCAGGACCCCTACGAAAGCGACCCCAAGGGTCACCAATACGACAAGAACGATCCACGATGTAGTTATACGTGCCCCTTGTATGAGATTGACGATAGCCTGGATTCCCAGCGGTACCGAAAGGTTGACAAGACCGGCGAAAATCGCATAATATAGAATCTGGAGAAAATCCTTTTTTTCCAGTTTTAGGAGGCCTAAAAATCTTTGCCAAGTAGTCAGTTTGTCATCGGCCATGGTTTTCCATTTTTAAGATGTTCGTGACCAGATCTTTAAAGTAATCCGAAGCGGTCACCTTCCTATTGCAATTGGTGATGGAGGTGATGTGGTCCTTTAGAAAATGTTGGTGGAGGGCACCATCGAGAATCATACTGGAAAGGCTCAAAGGAAATTTATACTCCGGTGACACCTTTATGATCATTTCGGCAATTCTATCCACCAGTCTTTTGTAAACCGAAAAATAACCATCCTTGTTTTCGGTATCCACTTCTTTTGTGAGATAGGATTTGGATGATTCATTGATGATGATGTTGTGGAGGGCCACTTTGTTGATGTGCTTGAACCTGAAATCCTCCACAAGTAGATTGGTGATGACCTCGATTCCCTTTAACAGTTTTTCATTGGGATCGCCAATCCCATATGTTGAAATCGTTAATTGAAATTCCTTCCAGCCCCAGAACCAATTGGTGATATAGACCAGAAATTTGTGCTTGTTCTCAAAGTACCGATAAATGGAACTTTCATTGGAATTGATTTCCGAACCCAACTTTTTAAAATTGAATTTTTCAAACCCAATTTTGTCTATAAGGAGAATTCCATTGCCAACAATGTTCCTGCCCAAATCGCTCGATTCAGGGTCTTTTAGGTAAAGTCCGGGGTTGACCGATATCTTAATGCTGTTCAAAAGTTTTTCCATAACGGATGTATATAACGCTAAAGTAGTAGTGTTACTATTAATATATAAAAGTTTATCTATTAATTAACTTTTGTGTTTAAGGTCTTGTTTTAGATCGTTCCGAATGAATAATAGGTTAAATAGGTACTATTCCTCCAATTAGCCTTGCCGGGATTTTTAGATCGTTCATTTGGTAAAAATCTTATTTTAAGGAAGTTGATTCATGAAGGGAAGGTCCGGATGTTTTTTTCCATTTTTGTCGGGCGACCATTTGAGGTTATAGATCAAATAGGTTGGTCCTACCGTAAACGCTAAACGTTTTGTGGTTGTTTGTGCCTTGAGTTTATTGCTTTTGAGATGGAAAAGAAAAAATAATCAAGTTGCAAAAAATATGGCAGGCCAAGAATAATCATTCATCAAAAGTTTCGTTATCCAGTCTAGAAGTGAATCTGAAAAATGTATACTGGTTCAAGAAAATCCATTGGCTACCGGTGTCCTGTCAACCCTACTTTTGCCATCCCAAGCCTAGTGCGTTTTCACCTGACCTTCGTTAAAAAAGTTCCGTAGCTTGTGCCTCCGCTAAAGCTTCTGCGACATGCGGGAAGCTATGCAACATTTTGTTGCCTTGGTGGGATAAATAATAATCGCAATCAAACGACACAGTAGCATTGACAAGACTAGGATTTTAGCGGAATGTTGAATTTTGTTATTTTTTAATAATTTTCAATCGATTTTCGTTTTTTTTTAAATTATTTTAGACCGTTCGGAGAAAGTGGTCCGTTATTTATGTTGGAAATAATTCAAATAATCGCCCTTATTCAGGGCTTGTTTCTTTTAAGTGTTCTGCTGGTTAAACAAGAAAGTTACAAGCGGGTAAATTTCTTATTGCTTCTAGGGTCGATTATTGCATTGCTTTTGAACATTATCGGGGATGATGATTTTAACCTGTTTTTTTCAAATGCCAATTGGTACTTTTTCCAATCTCCATTGATCATTACACTGTTCTTTTTACTTATAAAGTATCACAATTCCAAACAAGATAAATTTCAACTTGGCGATCTTCTTTATTTTATTCCGTATTTGCTTTTTATTACGCTTCAAATCGTAGAAGACGTTAATGGCTTAGGTGAGAACATATGGTTAATGGTAGGGGAAATACTGGCAGGCATAACGCTATTGGTTTATTTGTGTTATACCATTTATGATATCATCAAAAACAAAAAGGAAAGATGGATGCTGTTTTTTATAGTGCCTTATGCTTTATTGAACTTAATAGACGAAATTTCATTTATTATAACAAAAAGCCATGATTATTTCTCCTTTCTGGAAACCTATGGAATCATTGGCTTATCGGCAGTACTTCTCTACATGATCTTGTTTAAGCTTGTCGTATCACCAAAATCTATACTACCAAAGGCCGATACCATGGCGTATAAAACTTCAAGTCTCAGTAAATCCAAAGCAGAGGTATATAAAAGGGAGTTTTTAAGGCTCATGGTTAAAGAGAAGCTTTTTACCAACAGCAATATAACGGTCAACCAAGTAGCTCAAAAGATGGGTATTCCAAGACAGCACTTATCCGAAGTCCTGAATGTATACTTAAGATCCAATTTTCAGGACTACATGAACAAGTACAGGGCTGAAGAATTTGTAGAATGTCTCAAGGATGAAAAGTTCAAGAACTATTCCATTATGGGCATTGCCAACGAAGTCGGTTTCAAATCCAAATCCTCTTTCAATACTACCTTTAAAAAAATATACGGGGTTACCCCTAGTGAGTTTAAAAAGGCATTACCTTCAGTAGTTTAGACATTCCTTTTTCTCCTTATTCTTCATTAAGAACAGGTTCCAGATCCGCTTTCAGAAAATCTCTTCGAAATTAAGAAAGCCTCCACTTTCCCATAAAGCAGATTATTTCTTTAAATACAATTGCCGAATAGTGATATTATGGCAGTATGTATAAGGGCCGTTTGGGGTCGATAGCCTCAAATGGTATTGCCCGTTCTGCAACGGGTTTTTTGGATTATCAAGGTTTTTAAGCTTAATCCAACAAATCCCCACAACTCCAAAGACTAAAAAAAGCCACAAATTCTACAGTTGGCAGTGTTCTAAGTGCGGAAAGCGCATTTAGAACCTTTTAAACTGTACAATCAATAGAATTTAATAATCTAATAACCAGAGTTTTAAATTCATTTAGGCACCAAACAGGTACTGAAAGCGGATTTGGAACCTACTTCATTTTCATGGCTATGGAAGCAAGTATAATTTTACCCCGGTTTAATGAAAACCTTAAATAAAATTCCTAGTAGTTATGACAAAAACAAAGCAATTAAAAACCTTAAGGTCAAGAAAAGGACAGGCCTTATTTGTGGTGATGATGTTGTGTCCGATATTCTTTTTTGCACAAACAAAATATACAATCAGTGGTGTAGTCAAGGATATTGCCAACGGTGAAACACTCTTTGGGGCAACTGTCCTTTTAAAAGGTACTTCCATTGGAAGCACCACCAACGAATATGGTTTTTATTCTATCACGGTACCTGAAGGTAATTATACCTTGACCATTTCCTATTTGGGATTTACCACTTTTGAAAGGGCCATAAACCTTAATGCTGATCAAAACCTCAACATTGAGGTCAAAGAGGATGCCGCTGAATTGGATGAAGTGGTCATCACAGCTGAAGAATCAAAGAAAGTTGATCTTGGCACGCCACAAATGAGTGTGGCAAAACTCTCAACTAACGACATCAAACAGATACCTGTGGTTTTGGGTGAGGTAGATTTGATCAAGTCGATTCAATTGCTGCCTGGTGTTACCAACGCCGGCGAGGGTGCATCGGGCTTCAACGTACGCGGTGGTGCGGAAGACCAAAACCTAATTCTTTTGGATGAAGCAATTATTTACAACGCTTCCCATTTGTTTGGTTTCTTTTCGGTATTCAATGCTGATGCCATTAAGGATGTTAAACTTTATAAAGGGGGCATTCCCGCACGTTTTGGAGGGCGAGCTTCTTCGGTTCTGGATATACGTCAAAAAGACGGAAATAGTAAAGAATTTGAACTCACTGGCGGAATTGGCGCCATTTCCAGTCGTTTGGCGGCGGAAGGACCAATGTTCAAAGACAAAGGTTCGTTTCTCATTGCCGGTAGAGCTGCTTATGCAAATATATTTTTAGCCCTGGCCAACGAAAGTAGTAGGGCCGGATTTTACGATTTGAATCTGAAAACAAATTATGAAATTGATGGGAAGAACAGACTTTATCTATCCGGTTATTTGGGCAATGACAACTTTAACTTGGCAGGAATTTTCACTAATTCATACGGAAACCTATCAGGAAACTTGCGATGGAACCACATTTTTAATAACAAGTTATTCTCCAATGTATCCTTGATATACAGTCGATATAATTACAACCTGGAAATTCCTATTGAAGGAATTGATTGGACCTCGGATATCAGCAATTATAATATGCGTTATGACCTAGGGTATTATGCCAGCGATAAATTAAAATTTGATTTTGGGGTAAATGGTATTTATTACAACTTTAATCCAGGTAAACTCAATCCTTTAGATGCAAATTCGGGCGTTAATCCAGAGAAGTTAGACGACAAATTTGCTTTAGAAACTGGAATATATGTAGGTTTGGAACATAAAATTTCTGATAAGCTCACCGCCCAATATGGCTTGCGTTTTAGTTACTTCAATCGACTGGGTGAGCAAACCTTAAATAATTACGCAAATAATTTACCGGTCGTTTACAATGAAAAATTAGGAATTTATGAGCGTGCCGACCCTATTTCCAATACCGATTACGGTAAGGGAAAAAGCATAGCTACCTTCAATAATTTAGAACCTCGGTTTGCGCTTTCATATCAGCTTAACGAGAAGTCTTCTTTTAAAGTAAGTTATAACCGAATGGCCCAGTACCTGCATTTAATTTCCAACACCACCTCAGCCACGCCATTGGATGTTTGGGCACCTAGCGGAAAGTTTATCGAGCCACAAATTGCAGATCAATATGCTATAGGCTACTTCAGAAATTTCAGGGAAAATATGTTTTCCATTGAAACCGAAGCCTATTACAAAACAATCGACAATAGGGTAGATTACATCAATGGCGCAGAACTTATAGCCCAAAACACCATAGAAACGGAAATTTTAACCGGTGAGGCCCGTGCTTATGGATTAGAATTTTTATTGCGAAAAAACAAAGGTGATTTTACAGGTTGGGTGTCATATACATTATCAAAATCGCAACAGCGTACACCGGGCGGAGCAGCAGGCGGATTGGGCATCAATAATGGGAAATGGTATAACTCGAACTGGGACAGAACCCACGACTTTTCGTTTACCGGAAGTTACAAACTCAACGAAAAATGGCGATTTGGGGCCAACATGGTATTCCAAACAGGACGACCTGTTACCTATCCCAACGGGCAGTTCATATACAACGGATTATCCGTAGCGACGTATTCCGAACGTAATGCTGACCGATTGCCCGCCTACCACAGACTAGACCTTTCCGCAACCTTAACACCTCGAAAAAATAAAAATAGAGAATGGGAAGGCGAGTGGGTATTTGGTATATACAACGCTTACAATAGAAGCAATGCAGCCTCTATTTCTTTTGGTCAAAATCAAAAAACAGGCGTAAATGAAGCCACCCGTACTGCCATATTTGGTATTGTTCCTTCAGTAACCTACAACTTTAAATTTTAAAACAATGAAAAATATAAATCTATGTAACATATTAGGGTCACTCCTAATAATAATATTATTAAACTCGTGTACCGATGTCATAGATGTCGATGTTCCCAACGGCGGAGCAAGATTGGTAGTCGATGCGTCCATTAAGTGGCAAAAAGGTACCTCGGGAGAAATACAGACCATTCAGCTAAGAGAATCAACTTCTTATTTTGATAACAATCCGGATGTCCCTGTTACGGGTGCCTCAGTAACGGTAACCAAAGAAAACGATGGATCACTATTTGTATTTGTCGACCAGAATAATGGAAGCTATACGGCAACCGACTTTGTTCCGGAATTCAACGCATCGTACACTTTGGATATTCTTTACAACGGCAACTCTTATACAGCAACCGAAACATTAATTGCGGCACCGGATATTAATCGAATTGAGCAATCCATCGAAGGTTCTGGTGATGATTCGGAAATTCAGCTTCAAGTATTCTTTGACGATTTCAGAGCGGTTGAAAACTATTATTTGGGCGAATTTTTCCCCTCGAACCTACCAATACCATCGCTTAGGGTAATTAGCGATGAATTTACGGATGGCAACGAAAATTTTATTGAGATCGATAATGAAAATTTTGTTGCTGGATCAACTGTAAATATTAATGTGTACGGTATTTCACAGCGATGTTACGACTATTTGAACATATTCATCCAACAATCTGGTAGTGATGAAGGCGGGCCTTTTCCCACTACCCCTGTACCGTTAAAGGGAAACTGTACCAATGTCAACGATCCCAACGAAGAAGTATTGGGTTTTTTTAGGCTAGGTGAATATGATACCACCTCATATACGATCAATTAGCAATAATAAGGAGGTTTTAGGGTGCAAAAATGCGTATTGGGAACTGTTGTGATGTGATGACCACATAAATTCTGAATACGCATCCCTGACCACCTTTTTTTCCAGTTATTTTCCGCAGATAGATTTGCATGAAAATGCGTGAAAACCCGTGAACCCTCAGGAACGTCAACATAAAAATTTTATAAATGGATCTGAAAAAATTGATCAACGCTATAAAGGGGAAAACATTTGGACATCTTATGGGGGGGTTTAAAAACAAGATAGGTAAAACGATCGGTAATAATGATGCTATAAAAAGAATCCTAATCTGTAGACCTGATCATAGACTGGGAAATTTATTGTTGCTTTCACCTTTGGTCCAGGAGTTGGAATCCACATTCCCAAAGAGCGAGATCGATCTGCTGGTAAACCAATCCTGTGCTATGCAGTTATATCAAAATTATGATAATGTTAAACAAGTAATTGAATTTCCGCAGAAACCCTTCAAACATCCCATACAGTACATTAGAACATTTGTTCGGCTTAGAAGCAGGAAATATGATTTGGCCATAAATGCCGTAAATGAATCTTCCCATGGAAGAATATTTACGGCCATTTCCAATGCAAAGTTCAAGTTGGTAGGGGATAGGGATACGGATAAAAAAGAAAAACACATTGCAAAGCAAGTGATCTATTCCTTGAGGGAGTTTTTGCCCAATATAGGGCTTAAGGCAAACGATGCGATTCCGGCTAGCCTGGACTTGAGACTTGCGAATGATGAACTTATACATGGTGGTAATTTGGTTTATAACATAGTGCAAAACGCACAACCGACCATTTGCTTATTTACACATGTCACCGGTACCGAATGCTATACAGAAAGATGGTGGCTAAATCTATATGAACGTTTACAGAAAGCATTTCCAGAGGTCAACATTATTGAAATACTTCCAAAAGAAAATTTCTCTAAGATCGGTTTCAGGACCCCTGCTCTGTATTCCAATGATATTAGGGAATTGGCGGCTATGATTGCAAACACAGATGTTTTCATTGGAGCCGATAGCGGAGTAATGCATTTGGCCAGCTCGTCGCTTACAACTACCATTGGTTTATTCTCAGTTTCGGATACAGAAAGATACAAGCCTTACAACGAGGGTAGTGTCGCCGTAAAAACCAATGAGGTCGAAATCGATGAGCTGATAGGACTTGTTAAAAATGCGCTTTATCCAAATCTAAATACTTCAGCTTGATACGTATGGGCAACATCACAATTTTTCGGAGAAATATGTACGGTTCTAGAGTTCTGGTTGCGCTTTTGCTTATGAGTACGTTGCTAACAAAAGGGCAGGTGGAACCTCTGACCCCATCCCAAAAGACCCATAAGATTGCAGGAGATGTTTTGTTTGGTGCCATGCCAGCTTTGGCTCTGGGTTCTACGTTCATTTGGCAGGATGGTCAAAAAGGAACATATCAATTTTCCAAAGCCCTAACTGGCACCATTGCATTAACGTATGGCTTAAAACTAGCCATAAACAAAGAGCGCCCGAATAAAGAAAACAACTATAGTTTTCCATCTGGTCATACTTCTGTTGCATTTGTCAGTGCTGCATTTGTGCAAAAAAGATATGGCTGGGAATATGGCATCCCTGCCTATCTCTTGGCAGGATATGTTGGATATACAAGAATCAAAGCTACCAAGCACGATGGCGTGGATGTGCTAGCAGGTGCTGCAATAGGTATTGGAATGGGTTATTTGTTCACCAAACGGTATGATGGGAAAAAGATATTGGGAATCTCTTCAGGCTTTATTGAAAACACTCCTACAATAGGATTAACCTACAAATTTTAATGTCCATTGAAAAAAATCACTTAAAAACAACGGATATGAAGAAACATTTTGGGTCGGTCATTCCAATTCCGGCATGCGATGACGAAAAGAACAAGACACAAAATAGCATACATCGATGAATAGGACAATAATACTCTTGCTTTGTTTAACTGCATCAATGATGTACGGAAATGCTAAAATTATAGTAACCGGAAAAATACTGCAAAAGGAAACCAACACCCCGTTGGAGTACGCTACTGTTTCCTTTGCAGAAACAGGACAGCCAAATCCAACATATGGGGGAATCACAGACGAATATGGGTTTTTCTCTATTGAACTGGAGAAAGGAACGTACACCATAAAAATTGAGTTTATAGGTTTCAAACCATTTTTTTTGGACAATAAAAAGATTGAGGACGATCTGGATTTGGGGATACTCTATCTTTCAGAAGATGCGCAATCGCTAAGTGAAGTCGTAGTACAAGGCGAGAAAGGGCTATTTGAAAACAAACTTGACAAAAAGATCTATAACATTGGTCAAGACTTGACAGCGCAAAGCACAAATGTACTTCAAGCCTTAAACAATGTGCCTTCAGTTTCGGTTTCCGTAGAGGGCGATATTACCCTTAGAGGTAATGGCAATGTACGTATTTTGGTAAATGGCAAACCTTCTGGACTAGTAGGCATTAGTGATGCCCAAGGTCTAGAACGTTTATCCTCCAATGCTGTAGAGAGTATCGAAATCATAACCAACCCATCTGCACGGTACGATGCCGAAGGTACTTCTGGGATCATTAATATCATTCTTAAAAAAGGAAGGAATCTAGGGTTTAACGGTTCGGTCCAGACAGTTATGGGAGTACCAGAAACCTTCGGTATTGGAGGTAACGTAAACTACCGGACCAATAAATTCAACATATTTACAAACGTCAATTTCGAAGATTCAAAACGCCCGGGCAACGAATCGGTCAACACAACATTTTTAGACGGATCCACAGGCACAGCAACAGGATTTTTAAGCCAAGGTCAGGAAATCGTTCGTGGCGGATCGGAATATACAATAGCGCTAGGTGTCGATTACTATTTTAATGAAAAAAACACACTCACTTTTATGGGCTTATATGCCGACGAAGATAATGACAACAACGGATTCGCCACTTTTAACACCTTTGATGTTGATAGAACATTAATAAGTACAAGATTACGTGAAGGGAGAGAATTGGAAGAAGATGGCAGTGATGAGTACACACTAACATATAAATCCATTTTTGATGAAGATGAAGAACATTTGTTGATCGTTGAAACCAAGTATGACAGCAATACAGAAATAGAATCGGCAATTTTTAACGATACCTATAGCTTTGGAAATTTTGAAGATGCCCAAGACCGCACCGCAGCCGAAGAACGCCAGCGAAATTTATTGGTACAAGCGGATTATGTATTTCCGTTTTCTGAAACTGGCAGTTTTGAAGCAGGTTACCGCAGTACCATTCGAACCATAAAATTCAATTCAACAGTTGAAAATTTTAATGCCAACACCGATATATGGGAACTTGACAACAATTTAAGTAATCGAATGGATTATGGCGAAGATATTTACGCCGCTTACTCGCAATACGCCAATGTCTTTGGTAAGTTTACCATACTAGCCGGTCTGCGTTTAGAAATCACCAATATCGATGTTAAGCAATTTACCTCCGATGTAAGCTTTAATAAAAACTACAGCAACCTGTTTCCATCATTCCATTTGGGCTATCAACTTATTGAAACCAGTGAACTCAAAACGAGCTATGGCAGACGTATTAGCCGCCCTAGCTTTCGAGAATTAAATCCGTTTTCAGGTTACTCCAACGATTTGAACCTCATTGCAGGAAACCCGGATTTGGACCCGGTTTTTACGAATTCTTTTGAGTTGGGCTATTCTAAAAACTGGGATAAAGTGTCGTTGGAAACTATAGGGTATTTTCAATATTCCGAGGATATTGTTCAACCCATAACTACCAATTCAGGTATGGTAAATGAAGAAAACATCCCTATTTTAATTACCAGACCGTTAAATGTAGGTACGGAAAACAGATATGGTATTGAAATATCATCCATTTACAGCCCAGCGAATTGGTTACGTGTCAATGGTACTGTAAACTGGTATCGTTTTGAACAATACGCCAGCTTTGATAATACCATTCCAGATCCGAATGACAGTAGTGACCTTAGTACGCTAAGGCAATCGTTAAATACCACTTCATCCAGTTGGTTTGCGCGATTATCGCCGAAGATTTCTTTGCCCAAGGATGTCGATTTACAAATAGGCGTTCAGTATGATGCCCCTTTTAAAGAAGCCAACACCACAAGACGCGGTATTCTTTTGGGAAATGTATCGGCAAATAAAGAATTATTTAAGGGCAGGGGAGCCATAAACCTTAATGTTTCCGATTTGTTCAACTCAAGGGTCAGTCGCCGGGAAGCCTCTAATACAAGTTTCCTCTCCAATTCTGAATACCAATACTTTGAGCGCCAGATCAACCTAACTTTTACTTATAGATTTAAAAATACCATAGAACATCTTGATGATGGTGATGAAGATTACGATGAAGATTATGACGAATCTTAACCGATTAAAAGTGAATGAAAAAATGACAAATAAGGATAAAATATTAGTGACGGGAGCTACTGGTCATTATGGGTATGCAGTTATTGCATCATTGATTGAAAATGGAGTGAATGGAAGTATGATTTATGCAATGGTAAGGGACTATTCAAAAGTAGAGAAATTAAAATCTTTGAATGTAAATATTGTATTCGGCGATTATAACAACTACAGCTCATTGTTGAACGCATTTACTGGTATTGACAAACTACTTTTTGTTTCAAGTGACGAACTGGAAAACCGTAGTGAGCGGCATGTTCAAGTTGTGAATGCGGCTGTAGCATCTGGAATAAAGGATATTCTGTACACAAGCCAGGAGCATAAAGATGTTAATTTTTCCCCTATCGAGTTTATATTAAGTTCACATTTGGCAACAGAAAATGCCATTAAAGCAAGTGGTATGAATTATACCATATTGCGAAATGGGCCATATATGGACATACTGCCTTCATTTCTGGGTGAGAACATTTTTAAATATGGCATTTACCTGCCAGCCGGTAATGGGAAAATGGGATTTGCCCTACGGAGTGAAATGGCGGAATCGGCAGCCAAGGTTTTGATCTCACCGGACCACAAAAATAAGACATATAATGTATCGGGGGACAGTTATTCATTTTTTGAAATTGCAGAGTGTATTTCTCAGATAACAGGTAAAAACATCACCTATTTAAGCCCTGGTCTAGATGCATTTCTCAATACTATGATCGATCAAGGAATGTCTAAAAGATGTGCTAAAATGATAGGGGGGTTTGCCGCCGCTACAAGACAGGGGGAACTGGAAAGTGACGGTTCACAAATGGAAAAACTATTGGGTCGAAAGCCCTTGACCGTGAAACAATATCTGGAGGAAATTTTTATTTGGAATTTTTTGGGCAGTGTTGGTTAAAGAAATGATCTAGGGGAGACCATTTAAAATCTATGTAAAACACATCCTGGCTTGGGTGACCACAACCGATCAAGTCATTGCCCAGTCTATCCTTTATTGGGTCTATAGAGCGGTAATGATAAGTTACTCATTTAAATAATCTAAAATGAATAAAATAATAATTGTGCTTTTTCTATTGGTATCCATTACAAAGGTCAGCGGACAAAACCCTTCCATTGATTCAATAAATTTAAAGGTTACCGGGCAACAAACCTCAATTGACTCAACAAAAAGCAAGAAAAGTATTCAGTTCAAATACAAATCCCTCATAATTCCAACTGCTTTAATAGGATATGGGGTTGTTGGTCTTGAAAGCCCTACTTTAAAAGATATTGATAACAGGGCAAAAGATGAATTTAGAGAGCATGATGATAAGAAATTGAACATCGACGATTTTTCCCAATACAGTCCGTTTTTATCTGTATATGCCTTAAATGCGATGGGCATACAAGGTAAAAATAATTTTAAGGATAGGACCATTGTTTTGGGAACGGCATATATCATCATGGGTGGGTCCGTAAACATCCTTAAAAAGACTACAAAAGTTACCAGACCGGATGGCTCATCCTCAACCTCGTTTCCTTCGGGGCATACCGCTACGGCTTTTATGGGTGCCGAATTTTTATATCAAGAATATAAAGATGTATCGGCTTGGTATGGTATAACCGGCTACGTGGTCGCTGCTGGCACGGGCCTTTTTAGAATGCACAACGAAAAGCATTGGCTTACCGATGTTGCCACAGGTGCGGGAATCGGGATTTTAAGTACCAAAATTGCTTATTGGATGCATCCATTAATCAAGGAAACAATTTTCAAGGACAAAGAAAAAACAAATGGAATTGTGATGCCTTTTTATAATGGAAAAGAATATGGGCTAGGATTTTCAATGACATTCTGATGTTATGCCCATGAAAGTCTTAAGAATAAATAAGAGTTTAAATTCTTTACTGCTATACTATCCCGAACTGAATCTTTGTGTAAGTAAAAATATAAATGGTTTAAGATTAAATTCTCTTTTTATTCCGCTATTTTTATTGTTGTCAATTGCTTTTTCTCTCTATAAAATAGATGCTTTTTCCGTTGAGGCTTATGCTCAGATCCAAAAAAAACCATTCTTATATTTAAATTCCTATTTATCACAAAATCCAAATTTACAATTTAACTTGACCCAATTGGGAGATGTAATTATTGTTTTGCCTTTTCTGACTTTATTTTTGGTGTATGCGCCTAAATTGTGGGAGTCTATGTTAACTGCCCTAATTGTCTCAAGTGTTTTTTCGAACATACTAAAAAAACTATTTGCTGTCCCAAGACCTGCTGCAATGTTCGATCAAGATAGCTTTATAATTACGGGCAGGGCAATTATAGCACATAACAGTTTCCCTTCTGGGCACTAAATAGCCACTTTTACGATTCTTACATCAATATTATTTGCTTATATGCCCAAAAAAATAATGTTTAAAGTGGTTTGGTGTTTTTTCATTTTTATTATAGGATCGATAATTGCTTTTACGAGAGTGGCTATCGGAGCACATTATCCGTTAGATGTTATAATTGGTGGTATTATTGGTTATATAGCGGCCCTTACAGGTATTTTTATAAATCGAAGATTTAATCTGCTGGGTTGGTTAACAAATGCACGGTATTACTTTATTTCTATAATATTATTTTCAGTCTGGGCGATTGTATTGATCAATAAAATAGTCACTTTAAATTTGGTTATATTTTATTTTTCGTTGGTCAGTTTGGTTGCATCAATATTTTTAATTGCAAATATTTATGTTAAAAAGGCAGATTGAATTATCTCATTTTGTAGTAGTAGCAAGTTTTGTTAATTTTCTACTATATCATTATCCTTTTTTTAAGTACGTTTTTAATGCGCTCGATCATAAAAGTTTTGGCGGCATTACCATTATGGTCTCTTTGGTGATTGCAATGCTAGTTGCAAATGCTTTTGTACTCTACCTCATATTTTTTCTTTCTCGAGTTGTTGGAAAAATTTTATTGGTCTTCTATAATTCCCCCCATTGATAGGACAATAAACCTTTAAAAATAAGTTTAATGATGGTGTTTAAAGAGGGGGGTCTGGGGGGAGACTCATAACCTGCCCGATCTGTTGAAAACCCTTTTTGTCTCTTTGGTACCATCATGCGACTTGTCTCTTGCTCTGTTGATAAATTGTTAATGGTGTTTCTTCCCCTAGGCTTTGATGCCTTCGTTCATTGTTGTGATACCTAAAATATTCCTCCAAACCACGGTAGCACTGCAGACCGTCATCAGCTGGGAACAGGTACACGTGCTCGTGCTTTACGTCGCGCCAGAGGCGCTCGATGAATATGTTGTCCAGTGCCCTTCCCTTACCGTCCATGCTCAGGCGTATGCCCTGCTGTGGTGCCGTGGCCCAATCACAGAACTCATGGGCGGTAAACTGGCTTCCTTGGTCAGTGTTGAGGATCTCCGGCGAACCGTGTTCCCCTATGGCGGTCTCCAAGGTCTTTCTGCACCATTCCGATGTCATTGTATTGGAAAGTGACCAGCCTACTACATAGCGGCTATACAAGTCGATTATCCCGCAAAGGTACAAATAGCCACCGCGAACCGGTACATAGGTGATGTCCATGGCCCATACCTGACCGTAGCGTGTTACTTCTAGGTTTCTCAAGAGGTATTTGTATATTCTGTGTAGTTCACCCTTGCCTTTCTTGGAAGTGTTGGGCTTAGGGCCAATGGCCGATATCCCCATAAGCCTATACAACCGCTCAATGCGCTTCTTGTTGATACAGTGCCCCATGTCACGGTTAAGCCAGGTAACCATACGGGGGACGCCAAGCCAAGGGTGCAACATGTGCTTTTCATCGATCTGGCGCATCAGTGCCAGATTCAGGTCGGTCTCCTGTTTTGGACGGTAATACACCCCACTGCGGTGGAGCTCCAAAAGCTCGCACTGGCGCAGTATGCTCAGCTTGGAATTCTTACCCACCAGTTCCCTTCTTTGTTTTCTGGACTTACTCATGATGAGGCCTTCTTTAAAAAATCGTTCTCCACCTTGAGCTGCCCTATGGTCTTTAAAAGCCGTTCCTCCATCTCCTCGGACTCCGTTTTGGGATCCTTGGACTTATTATCAAAAACGCCCTCACCGTTCTTTAAAAACTGGGTCTTCCAAGTCGTTATCTGTGCCGGGTGGATCTCATACTTCCTGCCCAACTCTTGGATGGTAAAACGTTCCGATAGCGCCTCCAGCACCACCTTGAACTTGAATTTCGATGTGTGTTTCCTGCGTGTCATAATACAGTAAATTTAAAATAAAAATTAAACTTAACTTACTGTCCTATTCTCGGGGGGAATTATATTCTTTTTCATCGGCAACTCAATTGCCATATATTTTATATACACATACAATGTTTTAATTGACATAACAATGATTGGTAATATTCTGAATACCAGTTACGAAGAAGCCAGTAGTTTCTTTTCTTTTAAATTGGTGCTGTATTTGATTTTATTAGGCCTTATTCCTGTGATCTTTGTTATTAAGGTCAAAATCCTTAAAGAAACATTCAAGGGATTTTTAATCAATTTTTCACTGACACTGCTTTTTTTGATCGTTTTTGTTTTGATTAATGGCGGTAATTGGCGATGGATCGATAAAAACTCGCCCAAGTTAGGTTCCTTGGCAATGCCCTGGTCCTATATGGTAAATACTTCAAGATTCTACATTTATAAGAGTAAAGAAAATAAAAAGGAGATATTATTGCCCGATGCGAAAATAAAGGACACTATAAAGTCCATAGCGGTTTTGGTTATTGGAGAATCGGCAAGAAGTGCAAACTTTTCACTTTACGGGTATGAAAAACTTACCAATCCATTATTGTCCGAGGTTAAAAGTCTTTACAGTTTTAATGCAACTTCTTGTGCTACATACACGACGGCAGGTGTAAAGTGTATACTGCAACACACAAACTCTGCCAAGCTTTATGAGATTTTACCCAATTATTTGTATAGAAATAATGTAGAAGTCATTTGGAGAACCACAAATTGGGGAGAACCTCCTGTCCATATTAAAACCTTTTTAAATAAAGAGGATTTAAAAGATGTGTGCGAAGGTGGACAGGAGTGTAATTATGATGAGATTCTTCTAAAAGGGTTAAAGGAGCAGATTTTAGCAAGTAAAAAAGATAAGATATTAATTGTTCTACATACAAGTACAAGTCATGGGCCATCATATAACACAAGATATCCACCCGAATTTGAAAAGTTCTCGCCAGTCTGTAAAAGTGTTGAATTGGGAGAATGTTCCCAGGAAGAGCTTATAAACGCCTATGACAACACCATTGTTTATACGGATTATATACTTGCAAGTTTAATTAAAGATTTAAAGGAATTAAAGGAATATAATAGTACGATGCTGTTCGTTTCAGACCATGGTGAATCTTTAGGGGAGTATAATTTGTACATGCATGGCATACCAGCAGCTTTTGCCCATAAAGAGCAATTGGAAATTCCTTTTTTAGTGTGGTTATCGGATGGCTCTAAAAAACTGAAGTCGAACGAAACACTATCCCAAAATCATGTTTTTCACAGTATCTTGAATTTCTTGGCAATAGAAAGTCCTATTTACGATGAAAATATGAACATATATAAATAATAGCTGTTTATCTAGCAGTAGTATTTTTTTTCACTGGTAGGGAATTATCCTTTTTTTATTTTAATTCAGGAAATCCGAGATCGACCTTGCAATTTGTTCGGGTTTCTCCTCTTGAAGAAAATGACCACATCCCTTAACTTCAATCATTTCATGTTTATAAGCATTATCGGATAGAAAATTATCCAAAAATTCAAAATTATCGGATGACGCTATTCCCTTTGTTGGATTTTTAATTTTAGGAGAGGTTTTTTGTTGTGCAATATCTTCACCGAAGGTTTGGTACCAGGCATTGGCCGCTCTTATGTTTTCCTTGTGGTTGTAATGTTGAAGGTAGACGGAGCGGTCAAAATTACTGATTGCCTTTTTATTGATAAGCAATTTTTCAAACAGATGATCCAATACCAACCCAAAACGTCCTTCCAGTAGCTGGGCAGGCAAATCGTTTAACTGATTAAAAGCCACCCACCAAGGATACACAGGGGCCCCCACGGGCAACAGTGGAAGCCGATACATATTTTCATCGGGGGGAGGAGTATCCAGAAGAATCAGTTTATTGATGTTGTCAGGATGATTGACGGCAAAGGAATATGCAACATTGGCTCCAATATCATGTCCTGCGATATGCACCGTATCGTATCCTAAAGCAACTATCAATTCTCGAATATCATTTGCCATATTCTTCTTGGTATATCCTTCTTCAGGTTTATCACTATCGCCCATTCCACGCAGATCAACCGCAATTACCCTATATTTTTCGGCTAAGAAAGGCATAATATGGTGGTATGACCACCAGGTCTGAGGCCAACCCGGCAACAATATCAATGGATCTCCGTTTCCTCCTATGACATAGTGGATGTTTATACCATTGACTTTTTGAAAGCGACTGGAAAAACCAGACATTTGTTTTATAAGATTTTCTGTTGAGTATGGAGTCATATTGATATGATTTATTCTTTTAGTCCGATGGCCCCCTTAAAGGAAATCCATGCAAAATTCTTACTGTCGTTCTTTGCAACATCCCCGGACTCGACGGCATAAATTGAAGCCTCAATGATCGATCCGAACAAATTAAAAATCCAGGGGATCGTCAGCTCCGTGTTGATCCGTTTTGCTTTTTGAAGTTCTTTGATAATGTTCAACCATTTTGATTTGAGGTTATCGGATTCAAATTCTTTTTTCTTGTCTAAATCGGAGAAATTACTACGTTCGTAAATTCTTTTAATGAATGAATAATTGGCCCCTTGCTCAATAGCGGCAAAAAGCATGTTCCTTACTTTTTTTATAGGATCCTGGTCACTTTCATAAGCTATGGTCATCGCCTGGTTACAGCTAACCAACATCTCGTTTTTGCACGATTCGATCAAGTCCTCCCGATTTTCAAAATAGCGATGCAGCGTTCTGCGGGAAACTCCGGCTTCTTCGGCAACCTTTTCCAAGGTATCCGATCGGTTGTTCCTAAAACATCTCACCGCTGCAGTTATAATTTTAGTTCTAGTGCTTGTCATGACACAAAATTATGAAATATGACTCAATAATGTGACATTTTTTTAAAATTAAATTCGTCGAATGCTGTCGTTTCCCGATTTGCTATGGTCTAGAAAAATCTTTCGGTAATTTATAAATGATTCACAAGGTTGCGGGAGATTATCGATCAAAAGGAGAAGAAAAGTTTTGTGTTGCTTAAGGGACATTTCGAATCCATAATTCGAAATTTATTTTTCTTCCACTATCTCCATTTTGCTATAGGATTATCATTTCAAAAATTTAACAGATTATTATTTGGAAGAATACTGCAGAACTTTTTCACTAAAAGATAGACGGTAATACTAAGAATAGAGACGAAATATTTCATCTATATCATCTGTATCACACTTTTTAATTTCCATAACTTTCTATCGATCCGCAAGTTTAATTTGTCGATGGGGGGTTATGAAACCAAGATCTCGTTTTCCAGTTGTTGCGTATCCAAGAAGCTATTTCTTTCATATGTAGAGCACTTATGGATAAATATAAACAAACTCCAGCAGTTAATATTAGGATATTTTGTTATTTTTGTAGTGAATATTACAAAATGAAAGGACGGCCAAGTATCTATCAAGATAAAGAATTGATTCTCAAAGCTCAAGAAATTTTTTGGGAAAAAGGATTTAATGCCACTTCCCTATCCGAGTTGAGCAAAGCAACCGGTGCGGGGGCCGGGAGCCTTTATAACACGTTTAAAGGAGGAAAAAAAGAACTATTCAAAAAATCACTCCAACAAAGAAGAGAGGGTTTATATGAGTTCAGGGATCAATTGGAAAAGAGCGACAGTCCTATTGAATTAATCAAAGATCACTTTCGTACAATAGTGAGTGCTGATCACAGGACCCATCAAAGGGGTTGTATTGTGGCCAATACGGTCATTGAAATGACTTTTATCGATGATGATTTGCAAAATGAGGCGATAGAAATTCTAAAAGAAACCGAAAAGTTATACACCGCTACTATTCTTGGAGAACAAAAAAATGGAAACATTAAATCAACAATACCTGCTGATACTTTAGGGAAATACCTAATTAGTATTTGGTGCGGAATTAACTCGTTACGCCGTATTTATCCCGATAAAGAATTTTTGCAACGGCAAATTGAATTACAGCTACAAATAATCACCTAAATTTTTTTGATTATTTATTTAACAATCATTACAAAAGTAAAATGGATTTAAAATTAGAAGGAAAAAAAGCATTTATTAGCGGATCTACCCAAGGTATTGGCTTTTCCATTGCGCAACAATTATTAAAAGAAGGTGTTGATGTAACGATAAACGGAAGACAAAGATCAAAGACGGAAAAGGCAAAAGAAAAACTTCAAAAACAATTTCCCAACACAACTATTTCAGCAATATCGGCAGACTTTTCAAAGAAAGGGGAAGTCGAGGAACTTTTAGCACAACTTACGGATATTGACATTTTGGTCAACAACGTTGGGATTTACGGAGTTAAGGACTTTGGGATCATTACGGACGAAGACTGGTACGAATGTTTTGACATAAATGTAATGAGCAGTGTTCGTCTATCCCGACAACTATTGCCCGAGATGCTGGATAGAAAATGGGGCCGAATCATTTTTATTAGTAGCGAATCTGGAGTGAACGTTCCTGAAAATATGATCCATTATGGAATGACAAAATCTGCAATGTCTGCTATCGCTAACGGACTTTCCAAATTGACAAAAGGAACAGAAGTTACAGTGAACACTATTTTGGGCGGACCAACTTATTCAGATGGGGTCGCAACGGTTGTTGAGCAAATTGCTGAAATGCAAAATATGGATGTTGAACAAGTTAAAAATGGGATCATGCAACAAACCAATCCGAATTCTTTATTACAACGCTTCATTGAACCAGATGAAATAGCAAATCTGACGACCTATCTTTCAGGTACGTTATCCAGTGCGACAAATGGAGCATGTTTAAGAGCTGACGGAGGGGTTTTAAGAACGGTATAGGCAGCCTCATAGTGTTACTCAGGAGAATGTTCAAGAAGTAGCCAAAACCGATCCAACGCCTAAACTTTCGGCAGTCGTTTAATTAACAAAACCAAGGGGTCGTAATTTTTCAAGGGCGTATAAAAAGTAAAAAACCCTATGCGGTTTCAACTACAATATTTACCGACCCGGCTACTTTTATCAAAGCAATAGTGTGGAATTTTGCATCTGGGCTAAATTATAAACGTATGCAAAATCAAGTAAAAGGGAAAGTAGTGGTCATTACAGGAGCGAGTAGCGGCATTGGTAAAGCCATGGCAACAACATTGGCAAGGAACGGAGCAAAAATTGTCTTAGGTGCGCGCAGAAGGGAAGGATTGGAAAAGATCGTTGAGGAAATCAGGAATGAGGGTGGCCAGGCTATCTATGCGGTAACTGATGTGAAGGATAAAGCACAATTGGTCAGCTTGGTCGACCTTGCTGTTGAAACGTATGGGAAATTGGATGTTATGGTAAACAATGCCGGTGTTTGCCAACTTGGCCGAGTGGACGACTTGGACATTGCTGGTTGGGATGAAATGATCGATATTAATCTTAAGGGTGTTTTGTACGGAATGGCTGCCGCAATTCCCGTTTTCAAAAAACTCCGATCAGGGCATATCGTGAATATTATTTCTACCTCGGGAATACAAATTTCTCCGATGCAAGCGGTGTACGCCGGCACAAAAAATGCTGTTCGCACCATATCAGAGGCATTCCGGCAAGAATCGGACGGCACGATAAGGATTACTGGGATTTCACCGGGTTTTGTGAAAACCGCCTTTGTGGACAATATAAACAACCAACAGATGAAGACTGTCATTTTGGAGCGTATGGAACAATTCGGTATCAGCCCCGAAGCGGTTGCGGATACGGTCATGTATGCCATTGGCCAACCCGAAGATGTAGAAGTTGGTGATATCGTAATCCGCCCGTCAGCCCAGAATTGATTAGATTTGTAAGACGTAGAGATGAAAGATAGACCTGATCTATATACTTTTAAAAGTATCGCACAATTAATGCGTTATTTGGGGCATCCTGCACCGTTGCACCCTTTAATTGCGTTGATTGATTACGGCAATGCTTCAACTACTACCTTTCAAAAAGGGACGAAAATCTGTCTGGATTTCTATAAAATTGCATTCAAAAATACATTCAGCGGAAAGGTAAAATACGGACAGGGCCATTACGATTTTGAAGAAGGGGGATTGGCTTTCTTAAAGCCCCGGCAAATAGTCGTTTCTTCTGACGACTTAGACAGCTATGAAGGTTATGTACTGTACTTTCATCCTGATTTCATTCGAAACTACACGTTGGGCGGTTCAATGAACCAATATGGTTTTTTTTCGTATGCCGTTTCCGAAGCGTTGTTCTTATCCGCAAAGGAAAAGAATATTATCGTGAATTTGTTCGGTACAATGGCCAATGAACTGGAAAGTAACATTGACCAATTCAGTCAGGAGGTTTTGGTCTCTCAAATTGAATTGTTGTTGAATTATAGCAATCGTTTTTATAATCGACAGTTCATTACCAGAAAAGCTGTAAATCACGAAATTATCATGTTATTGGACGATCTATTGGAAGCGTATTTTGGAAATGGCCACGGATTAAGGGACGGTTTGCCGTCTGTGCATTATGTCAGCACCCAATTAAAATTATCGCCGCGTTATTTAAGTGATATGTTGCGTTCATTAACAGGGCAGAACACGCAACAATATATTCAAAACAGGATTATCGAACAGTCCAAAGATCTACTTAGTTCAACATATTTTTCCGTAGCGGAGATTGCATACACACTAGGTTTTGAACACCCCCAATCATTCAGCAAATTTTTTAAGTCAAAGACAAATCTTTCGCCTTTGGAGTTCAGGCAGTCGTTTAACTGAATACCGCCGTACAAAACCCAAGCCACAAGGGAGACTTGCCCCATTGAGGGACCGGTGCGCTGGAAAAAATTCAATTGGATACACGCATGCCCACATTTTTCCTTAAATTTTTTACGATAATCTAGGTAAGGCTACAATAGGAAGCGGCACCAAATGAATTAATGGAATTCCGATGGAGCGGACTCCGTTCACGATTTCGGATCGGAAATGGAGTGTTCCTTTTCCGTCCCGATAGCTATCGGGACGGGAAGGGTTAACGGAATGGAAAGGAGAAATTGGGGATGGTGTCCAAGACTTTTTAGGAAAGCGCTGCAGCCCGGAATACAGCTTTTCGCGGAATGGAGGGGAATGTGCTGAACGGATTATGAAATTGAAATTCCAATAATTACCACTATTTCAATAAAGTGGTAAATATTTGAATTTAGTTTGAAATATTTACTAAATTCGTACCATGAGTACTAATATTTGAATATTTATAAACTTTTATTTTGAATTGGTTTAAAATAAATTGTAAATTCGTACTATGAGTACTAAAAAAGGATTTAAAATAAACCAATTGTTACGGTCCCAACCATCGGGAACGGTGTTCCTATCCTCATGGCTTGTTGAGCAAGGATATAGCCACGATTTGTTACGAAAGTACAAGAACAGTAACTGGTTCACCCCTATAGGTTCCGGAGCCATGGTAAGAACCGGTGAAGAGGTAGGGTACGAAGGTGCTCTATATGCATTACAGGAACAATTGGGGCTAAGCGTGCATCTTGGGGGAAGAACAGCTTTATCCCTACTCGGAAGAGCACATTATTTGGACTTTAACGTAAAAAAAATCTTCCTGTTCTGTAAAAGTGGAACGAAGCTTCCAAAATGGTTTTTAGAGTATGATTGGGAATATAAAATAGAACAAATAAACACCTCTTTCCTACCCTCTGATATAGATCTGTCCTCTATAGAGCAAAAAGCGTTTTCCATAAAAACATCAAACCCGGAAAGGGCCATCATGGAATGCCTTTACTTAACGCCAAAAATCCATTCGTTTTTAGAATGCTATGAACTTATGGAAGGGCTGAACAACCTAAGGCCAAACCATGTACAAACCTTGCTTGAAAAGTGTAGCTCCGTCAAAGTAAAACGACTGTTTTTATATATGGCCGAAAAGGCAAATCACAATTGGTTCAATTACATAAAAACAGAAAAAATAGATTTGGGCAGCGGAAAGCGTTCACTTTTGAATGATGGTGTCTATATACCTAAATACAATATAACCGTACCCAAAGAATTGGAAACTTAATGGAAATAAGAAATGTATATAAAGCCCAGGTATCACTTTTGTTAAGGGTGTTACCAGAGGTGGCGAAGGAAAAATGTTTTGTCCTACATGGCGGTACAGCTATAAATTTATTTATCAGGAACATGCCCAGACTGTCTGTGGATGTGGATCTAACCTATGTATCCATCGAAGACAGGGATACTTCACTGACAAATATCGTTGAAGCCCTAAAACGCATAAAATCAAGTATCGAAGCTGCTATTCCCGAAACCCATATTTCCCTTCAGGAAAAAATACTTAAACTCCTTATTTCAACCCCGAAAGCACATATAAAACTGGAAGTCAGTCAAGCCAATAGGGGTCTAATCGATGGTACTAAAGAAATGGTGCTTTGCGAAAAAGCCCAAGATGAGTTTGCAGCATTCTGTGCTATTGATGTAGTCCCATTAAGCCAACTTTATGGAGGTAAAATATGTGCTGCTTTGGACAGGCAACATCCCAGGGACCTGTTCGACATCAAATATCTAATGGAGAACGAAGGATTTACAGATGAAATAAAAAAAGGGTTTATACTTTGTCTATTGGGCAGCAACCGTCCTTTGCACGAAATGCTCAATCCCAACCTCTCGGACCAAAGGCATGCTATGGAAAATCATTTTGATGGAATGAGCTATGTTCCGTTTACCTATGACGATTTTGAAAAAACAAGACATCAACTTATAACGGCCGTTAAAGAGTCTCTAACAAAAGAGGATAAAGATTTTTTATTGGGTTTCAAGAGCCTTACACCGGATTGGAGCGTTTACGATTTTGAAAGATTCCCTGCTGTACAATGGAAGCTACAGAATCTTCTTAAACTTAAAAACAATAACCGGTCAAAATATGATGAATTAGTTGGGGCTTTGAAGAATGTACTCTCCTAACGGAAACTTTCCTGTCCCAAATTAATTCTATTTTTGGGACAAAGTGAATAGGAGGTTAAGGCAAAAAAATAGCAGAATGTTGTACCTGAAAAAAAATGACTAAAAAAAATCTCTTTAGTCTTTGCTTTTAAAATAGATATTAGTGGAATTCAATGCCAAATGAATTTAAAAGAAATCATATAAAATGACTGCTCGAAAATGGGCTTATTCTGTACCCATTGTAAAAAAGAAAGGCCTCACATTTCTGTGAAGCCTTGTCTTTACTAGTAGCGGGAACTGGACTCGAACCCTTGTCCGCCTCTGGCGGATATGGCCCCTCCGAGTTATAAATGAAAAAGAGAACCCATTTTTCGGTTCTCTTTTTAGTAGCGGGAACTGGACTCGAACCAGTGACCTTCGGGTTATG